>CEUS01255947.1_pt1 | contig 15323 bp, 11 predicted proteins | sample 427031 | NCBI WGS metagenome assembly CEUS01 (sample SAMEA2622837, study PRJEB7988) | marine metagenome | biome: marine biome (ENVO:00000447); feature: marine epipelagic mixed layer (ENVO:xxxxxxxxx); material: "saline water (ENVO:00002010), including plankton (ENVO:xxxxxxxx)" | depth 140 m | reverse complement strand
AAATCATCTTAGTGTTCCCCAATCCTTACCCTTTTTTATCTCAATTGTGACTGGAACATCAAGTTCAATCGATGAAGGCATTAGTTCGGATAGGATCGATTCCAATTGCGGAATTTCTTCGTCGGGAACTTCAAAAATTAATTCATCGTGTACCTGTAAGATCATAAGTGACTTCATATCGGATTCCTGAAGTCGTTTTTGAATTCTAATCATTGCTACTTTAATCAAGTCAGCGGCGGTCCCCTGGATAGGCATATTGATCGCTGCGCGCTCTGCCTGACTTCTAATTCTAAAGTTGCGAGCGTTTACATCTGGAAGGTACCTTCTTCTTCCCAAGAGAGTTTCAACATATCCAGATTCTCGGCAACTCGCTTTTACGCCATCAAGATATTTCTGAATACCAGGATATTTTTCAAAATAGATATCAATAAATCTTTTTCCTTCTTTTTGTGTTAGGTCTGTTTGACGAGATATGCCATGGGCACTAAGTCCATATATGACTCCAAAATTGAGTATTTTGGCGATTCTCCGCATTTCTGGTTTGACTTCTTCAATGGGGATTTCATAAACCAAAGCACTTGTGGCGCTATGTACGTCTTCCCCGTTGTGAAAAGCTTGTGTCAGGCCGGGGTCTCGTGAAAAATGAGCTAGTACTCGTAGTTCAATTTGGGAATAGTCGGCCGCCACTAGTGAGTGTCCGTCTCTTGCGATAAACGCTTCTCGAACGCGCCTTCCTAGTTCAGTACGGACTGGTATATTTTGAAGGTTGGGTTCGTTACTTGATAGGCGACCCGTCGTGGTTCCTGTTTGTCGGTACGATGTATGGACTCTTCCGGTATCAGGGTTCAACATGTTGGGGAGTGCATCAATATATGTTGACTTGAGTTTAGATATCTCTCTGTGCTCCAGGATTCTGTTTAGAACCTCATACGATCTTGGATCTGAGTCGACGGACTCACCCCTGTCTAGTAATCCTTTCAGATCATCTAGAGATTGAGCGTCGGTTGAAAATCCACTTCGGGTTTTTCTTGTTGGTGGTAGCTTTAGCTCTTCAAATAGTAGTTCACTGAGCTGTTTGGGAGAATTTAAATTAAATTCATGTCCTACCAGTTCAAACATAGTAGTTTGGATTTCTTGAAGTTGGGTTCCTAGGGTGACAGACATCCCTGACAGCATTTGTGTATCTAGGGATACCCCATTACGTTGCATTTGAACCAATACTGGTATTAGAGGGATTTCTACCTCCTCAAATAGCCTAGATATATCCTTGTTTTCAAGATCTTCTTTCATCAAGCTGTAAAGTCTTTGTGTGAAATCGGCATCAGCAGCGGCATATGGCGCGGCTTTTTCTATGGGGACCTCTGCCATGGTGATTTGGTTTTTTCCCTTGCCGATAAGATCTGTTATAGGTGTCATCTCAACGCCAAAACATTCTAGGGTGAGCTCTTTTAACCCGATATTTCGTTTTCCACCCACATGCGCAGCGATCATAGTGTCAAACTGAAGTCCTTTGACCTTAACCCCGGTTTGTTCCATGACTGTTACATCAAAATTGGCATTGTGGGCTCTGATAGGAACATCGGGGTTTTCGAAGACGGGTTTTAGGACGTTAAGAACTTCATCCTTAGGTAATTGTCCCGATTCATTATGTCCGACAGGTAGATACCAGTTTGTTCCACTGCTTGTGGAGAAAGACATACCTACCAAGTCACAAGTTATTTGATCTGTCGACGTGGTTTCGGTATCAAATGAAAATCCATCATCGGAATCTATTTCTGTTACCAAGCGTTGAAGGTCTACATTACTTGTAACTATCTCAAATTTCGTCGTTTCTGTGGAAGGTTGTTGAAATAGTGACATTTGCCCAGGGCCAAGATCATTCGAGCTACCAACATTGGAGGGTGCAACACCAGGCAGTCGTGGTATCACTGAATGAAATTCTAATTCTCGAAGGAAATTTATTACCTTTTCCCTGTCATAATCTCCGAATGCCGCTGCGTCTAGATTAAGTAATACAGGGGCTTCTTTTACAATCGTTGTTAACGTCTTACTTTTGAAAGCGAGGTCCCTGTTTTCTTCCAGTGCCTTTTTAGCGCCTGGAGGTTTAATCGATTCAAGGTTTTCGTAGATACCATCCAGTGAGCCGTAGTCAGTCAGAAGGTTAATTGCAGTTTTTATTCCAATTCTGGGAACCCCAGGGATATTGTCGGAAGAGTCTCCCTGCAAGGCCTTTATTTCCGCCACGTATTCTGGTCCCAATCCGCCAAATCGTTCCCTTACTGCTTCTATGTCATACAGGGATCTATTTTGTACACTCGAACTCATCAATACTGTTACATTGTCAGTAACTAGTTGCAGAGTGTCTGAGTCACCTGTCAGTATCAAAGTCTTAATTTTTAATTTATCGGCCTGATTACTGAGTGTTCCGATCAAATCATCGGCCTCAAAACCTTCTAGTTCAAATATGGGAACATTAAAGGTCGACATAAGTTGTCTTACCCTGTCGAATTGTCCCCTCAACTCTGGGGGTGTTGGCGGTCTATGTGCCTTGTATTCATCAAACATTTTATGTCTGAAAGTAGGTGCGGGGAGATCAAAAGTAATGACGATGTGTGAGGGATTCCATTCCGATAAAGACCTTATGAAGGCATTGGCAAATCCGTATACAGCACGCACATCTTCTCCAGTTGCGCTTACTGTTAAAGGTTGCTGGATGGCATGAAATGAGCGGTGCACAAGAGCATGTCCGTCTATGACTATTAGCAACTTTTCATCAGAATCGTAATTCTGACGAGTTTCGGGTGATTGGGAACTCATAGCCACTTACCCCAATAGATGATGAGCTTGTATGCAGCAATTATACATACGTATTTGATGTATTTAATCGAATGGATTTCAGGTGATAGCCAATTTCCTGGTTAATACCAATTTGTCTTGTTTACTTACTTCAAAGTGCCTTTTGGAGAAGGTTCCGGAACTCACCGTTTCCAGCATTTTCAAAAGTAATTGAATTAGCGTCGTGAAACGACAAAAACTCTCTCATAGACTTAGCAACTTCGAAGAGCATTTGTTCATCTGGGATTACGTCTGGTTCTAGATGAATTGATCTTATGATCATGGTGCCAGTTTTTCGGTCTAGTTTTGGGTCAAATCTTCCTATAAGTGTTCCTTTGTATAGTATGGGAAGGCAAAAATACCCCCACTTCCTCTGGTTTTTAGGCTTGTAACACTCAAGCACTTGGGTAAACGAGAAAATCTCTTTGTCCCGACCTTTTGCCCAGAAAATATTGTCAAAAGGGGATAGGAAAGTGGTTCTATCGGCATTTAGAACGCCATCCTGGGCTAATTCTAGGAGGTGCAGGTTGTCTTTATGTATTAGCAGCCCTATCTCATTTTTCGATTTGTCCAACCCTGTTATTTCTACGGCTCTTCCTGATCGAATCATTTCTTCAACGATGGGATTTGAAATTCCTTGCTTCGTGTGAGTGTAATTACCAACTTGACTGGGCCGGCAAATGCCAGTTGCCTTTAATGACATTTCCAGATCGTGATTAAGACAGTCCTGATCAGTGTAATTTGTATCTCTGAATTTTTCAGGTATGTTCAGCTCAGTTAATCCATATACTCTTTGAAAATTGATTCTGTCGACCACTACTGTCATTCCAGAGTCGTTTAGATATTCCAAGGCTCTTTTGCTGGGTTTCCAGTTCCACCAAGAACCTGGAGTGTATTTGGTGTCGTTGAAGTCGGAAGCCTTCATGGGACCTTCCAACTTAATTTTATTTAAGGTCTCGTTAATGACCTGCGCATTATTTTTTTCGTTCGGCCAATTTCGCCAGCGCTTTGTCTCTTTTCGGAAATGCTTCTTCATTGCGGGTATTCTGTAGGCAAATTCATCTACGGGTATTATGCAAGCAGCGTGGTACCAATATTCAAAAAACTTACGGTTATTGCCATATGCCAATTCATTTAGCAAATTATCATCATATGTACCTATACGACTCCAAAGAGCAAGGAAATGGCTTCTTTTAACCATTTGCAAGGTGTCAATTTGGAGAGCCCGTATTTTTGACACAACAGAAGTTATGTTTTCAAGGGTGGGTGTATGGTTTCCACTATTCGATAGTTCTTGACAATGGAGAATCACGTTTCGAATCGTCTCATTGGAATGAGTAGTAATAGACATGCTAGATTCCCGCAATATTTCGACATTCCTCTATGATTGAATTCACCGAATTCGGAGATTCTGATTCCGCGTAAATACGAATTAATGGTTCTGTTCCAGAGAATCTAATAAGTCCCCAGTATCCGTCCTTTAGGACGTATCTATAACCATCTCGTGTGTCAATTTCCGCCACTGCCAAATTTCCGATTTTTGTTGGTTGTGCTTTGGCTAGACGTTCCTCTATCTGGCCTCTTTCTTCTGGCTGGAAAGTGAGATCAATTCGATTGTAGTGATGAGGTCCAACTCGATCTATCAAGTCCGAGATCAAGTCAGCGGGGTTTTTATTAGTTTTCACCATCATATCAAGGATCATCAGCGCAGACAGAATTCCATCCCTTTCAGGTATGTGTCCTTTAAATCCGTATCCGCCACTCTCCTCGCCGGCAACAATCGCATCTTCTTCCATCATTACAGGCCCAAGGTGTTTGAAGCCGACAGGGGTATCTATTACAGGTACTTTATGTAGGTCCCCCAACTTGTCGATCATGCAGGTCATAGTAATTGACCTGACAAGGGTTCCAGTCATTCCAAGATTTTCCAATAAATGTTGGCATATCAACGCAAATGTGTGGAGAGTCGATATGTAATTTCCGTACTCATCAACCAGACCTAGCCTATCTGCATCACCATCTGTAGCCAGACCTACGTCGCCATTGGAATTCCAGATTATTTCTTTAAGAGGCTCAAGATTCCGGTCGATTGGTTCGGGCTGTTTCATATCAGGAAATGTAGGGTCCATCTCATTTCGGATCTCAGTAACATGAGTAGTCCCACCTTCCAGGAGTTGCCGAATATAGCCGGATCCAGCTCCATGCATAGAATCCACAATTACATTCAATCCTGCATTTCTAATACTTCCCAGGTCGACTAGCCCAGCCACGTGATTAAGATATAAAAGTTCTGGATTGACTCTCTCAACAAGGCCAACTTTTTCCGCATCAGTAATTGGGAGGTTTAGATATCGTTGGTCTTCTAAGACCGCATCAAGACACGTTTCCAGTTCAGTAATTATTTCTTGAGATGCGCTTCCTCCGTAGCCGGGTTTAAATTTAAACCCATTCCAATCAGAAGGATTGTGACTTGCAGTTATTATGACTCCTGCTGCGCAGTCACGCCTCACCAGGTTGTAGCTCACCACCGGAGTTGGAGCAGGACGGTCACATAGGGTCACCGGTATTGAATTACCTGCCGCAACTTCAGTAACAGCAACAGCGAAGTCGGCCGATCCAACTCTTGTGTCATAACCGACCATTAGACCATTGTCGGCTATTTCCCTAGATTTCAGATAGTTGCAAACAGCTTGTGTACATAACTTTACGTTTTCAACAGTGAAATCTTCCCCGACCTTAGCCCTCCAGCCATCTGTCCCGAATTGGATAGACACATTCAGCTCCTATTTAAATTGTGGCTACCTTACGTTTGAGGTTCCTTTTGGCTACAGACCCGCATCCTTTTTAATTGCATCTGCTTTATTTGTTCTCTCCCAGGGTAAATCTAAGTCCGCTCTTCCAAAGTGACCGTAGGAAGCGGTTTTTTTATAGATTGGTCGCCTGAGATCTAGGTCCCTGATGATTGCCCCAGGACGCAGATCAAAATGGGTTTTTACAAGATCATCAATGTTTTCGTTGCTGATGATATTGGTTCCAAATGTTTCTACTGACACAGATATAGGTGCCGATACACCGATCGCGTAGGATAATTGAACTTCAGCCCTGGTCGCAACACCTGCGTCTACGAGGTTCTTGGCGACCCATCGGGCTGCGTAGGCTGCGGATCTATCCACTTTCGTGGGATCCTTTCCAGAGAAAGCCCCCCCTCCGTGTCGAGCCATGCCGCCATATGTATCAACGAGTATTTTCCTTCCGGTTAGTCCGGTGTCTCCTACTGGCCCTCCAATGACAAATCTTCCTGACGGGTTAACTATGAATCTAGTGTCAATTAACAGGTGTTCAGGGACTACCACTTTTGCAACCTTTTCGATCAAGTCTTCTTCGATTGTGCTGTTGCTTACTTCTTCCGAGTGCTGATTGCTCAAAAGTACTGTGTGGACTCTTTTAGGACTTCCTTTAGAGTACTCTATGGTAACCTGAGACTTTCCATCAGGTCTCAGATATTCTAGTTCTCCATTTTTCCTCACCTCAGCTAATCTCTGGGTAAGTCTATGGGAAAGTGACATAGGAAGGGGCATTAATTCCGGGGTTTCATTACATGCGAATCCAACCATCATGCCCTGATCTCCGGCACCCAAATTTTCTACTTCGTCTTCGGTTGGTGTGGTATCTCTTGCTTCAAGTGCCGTAGTGACGCCACCCGATATGTCTGAAGATTGTTCGTCTATGGCTACCATGACGCCACAGGACTTATAGTCAAATCCATAAGCAGGGTCGGTGTAACCAATTTCCTTTATTGTCTCTCTTACAAGAGAGGGTATGTCGACGTATCCCTCTGCTATGGTGATTTCCCCCATAACAACAACTAAACCGGTTGTGCACGAGACTTCGCAGGCTACCCTGGCCTTTGGATCTAACTTGAGCATGGCATCCAATACTCCGTCAGAAATCTGGTCGCAAATTTTGTCGGGATGTCCTTCTGTTACCGATTCAGAGGTGAAGAGGAAAGAGGGGGACTCCATGAAACTGGAACTCATTTTTTGTCAACTCCTGACTTGTATGGACTTTGATTATCGATATTGCGTATTTACTATGTACCAGTATTCCAGCTGTTTAAATATTTTTCTTGCTCGTCACTTAATTCATCTATTTCTATTCCCATAGAAAGCAACTTTAGTCTACCCACTTCGTTATCGATGTCCCTTGGAACTACGTATACTTGGTTATCAAGATTTTGGTATTCATTAGCCATAAATTCCGCTGATAATGCCTGGTCTGCGAAACTCATGTCCATGACTGCAGAAGGATGACCTTCAGCGGCTGCTAGGTTAATTAACCTTCCTTCACCCAGTAAATTTATTCGACGCCCGTCTGACATTGTGTATTGATCAACATATGGCCTTACTTCAGTTCTACTATCTGACAGGTTCTCAATTCCTTCTATATCAATTTCTACGTTGAAATGGCCACTGTTGGCTAGAACAGCCCCATCCTTCATTACCTCCACATGTTTCGAATCAACGGCTTTCATTCCTCCAGTAACGGTGATAAATATATCTCCTAGTTTCGCTGCATCTTCCATTTTCATCACCTGGTGGCCGTCCATTGCGGCTTCCAGTGCCCGGATGTGGTTTACCTCACAAACTACTGTGTTAGCCCCCATTCCCCTGGCACGCATTGCAACGCCTCTTCCGCACCAGCCATAGCCTATGATCACCACAGTTTTGCCCGCCCACAGAATGTTGGTCGCCCTCGTAATTCCATCCAACGTGCTCTGTCCCGTCCCGTACCTATTGTCGAAAAAATGCTTGGTGTCTGCGTCATTGACTGCTATAACGGGATATTTTAGTTTTCCTTCTTCGGCTAAACTTTTTAGACGTATAACCCCGGTCGTCGTTTCTTCCATTCCACCTATAACGTTTTCCATGAGATCATTGCGCTCTCCGTGAAGCATTGCTACCAGATCTGCGCCATCATCCATTGTCATATGTGGTTTCGTTTCCAGTACTGTGGTGATGTGGTTGTAGTACGTTTCTGTGTCTTCGCCTTTTATAGCAAAGGTTTTGATCCCATACTCTGAAACGAGTGCCGCTGCTACTTCGTCCTGGGTACTTAAAGGGTTGCTTGCACAGAGTGCGATTTCTGCTCCTCCATCCCTGAGAGCGATCATCAAATTAGCAGTCTCTGATGTAACGTGTAGGCATGCGGCAATTTTCAAGCCTTTTAAAGGCGTTTCTTTTTTAAAACGGGCACGTATTTGCTCCAGCACCGGCATTTCTCGACCAGCCCAGTTGATTCTGTTTACCCCAGCCGCTGCAAGAGAATGATCTAATACATCGCCTGAGTTAGAGTTAGTTGTCAATGCGTTTCTCCTATTAGTCTAAGATCTTAATGGTTCTGATAGAGTAAATTGTCCTCGTTGGAAAGAGGGGTAAAGTACGTCATTCCCGATATCCCTCGGAATCTTTCATCGATATCATGTGATAAGAGAGATGTAAATCTTTCGCTACCAAAATTTTCCACCGCGTACGATCCCATTACTGACCCAACTACAGTCGCTCGCCGAAAACCCTCGGCTGACATATCTCCAGATTTGGAAAGGTATCCCATGAATCCTCCTGCAAAACAATCCCCTGCTCCAGTTGGATCTTTCACTTTCTCAAGAGGGAAAGCAGGTGCAGCGAATGTGTCTCCCTCGTTGAACAATAGGACCCCATGCTCGCCTCTTTTAACGACTACCACCTTGGGTCCCATTTCTCTAACTGATTTAGCGGCTTTTATCACACTTGCCGTTCCCGTAAATGTCTTAATTTCATTTTCATCCATGAATAGTACGTCTACCAATTCTACCGTTTCACGGAGATTTTCAATGTGGTCATCAATCCAGAAGTTCATGGTATCCAGTGCCACAAGTCTGGGTCTGGAAAGCATTTGCTCAAGAACATTCATTTGAATAAGGGGATCTATGTTAGCCAGGAACAGATAGTCTGAATTCTTATGACTATCGCTAAGCACTGGAGTGAAATCAGCAAGAACATTCAGTTTGGTATCAAGAGTCTCCCTTATATTCATATTGTTGGGGTCGTAGGACCCAGACCATCTGAACGTTTCTCCCACTGCAGTTGAAAGACCGGATATATCGACTCCTTTTGATAGTAGGTATTTTCTGTCATCATCATGAAAATCTTGACCTACAACCGCCACTACGGCGACATGAGTAAAGAAACTGGCTGCGACTGAGAAATATGTGGCCGACCCGCCTAGGGAATCAACTCGAGATTCTGTTCCTGCCGAGACTGAGTCATAAGCGACGGTTCCAACTACAAGGAGAGACACGTTTAAATATCGGTTCCTTGGCTGGTCGGATGTCCCTTTTCAATCCAGGTGGGAGTTCCTTCCTCAATGTTATAAAGTCTATCTGCTTCAATACCCATAGCGGCCGCCATTTCGCAGGCCAATCCACTTCTCACTCCAGCTGCACAGATGAACAGAAGTTTTTTATCTTCTGGTAACTCGTCTATTCTGGCCAGAATGTCATCGACCGTTATGAAAATAGCTCCCTCTACGTGGCCCTCTACATATTCGTCTAGTCGCCTAACATCTACAAAAGCATAATCATCGTTTCCATGTAAATCAGCGGCTTCGTCAACGCTAATTCTGAAATATGGTTCACCATCTACTTGCCTTGGCATCTTCTGTTCCTCCAGTTTCACTCAATATATTTTCCGATTATTGGTTGTATTTTCTTTGTTGAAGCACTCTCAAAACTTAACTTGGTTATTAAGGCCTTCTCAAGGCTTTTCCTGCAGGCACAAAATATTTCATCAGTGTTTATGTTTTTACACAATAGTGTAATAAGAGACTTGGATATTAGGCTATTCTTTTTTAAATTCCGCATCACTAGATCTGCTGAGACTTCCTCTTTTTCAGATCTCCAGCAATCGTAGTCAGTTACCATCGCCAGAGTGGAGTAACACATTTCTGCTTCTCGGGCGAGTTTTGCTTCGGGCAATGCAGTCATTCCGATAATATCAGCTCCCCAAGACCTATATAAATTTGATTCTGATCGTGAGGAGAACTGAGGTCCTTCGATAACGACCAAGTCTCCTCCGTAGTGGAAGTTAACACCTAATTCCTGGCAACATGTGCGAATAATCCTTCTTAAGTCGGAACAGTAAGGATCAGCGAACGATACATGAGCAACGATACCATCTCCGAAGAATGTATTTCCTCTGGAACAGGATTCAGTTCTATCAATCAATTGGTCAGGAATGACGATGTCAGTGGGACCGATATTTTCTCTTAAACTACCAACGGCGGAGACAGACACTATTCTATTTGCACCTATGGTTTTTATTGCATATATGTTTGCACGATATGGTATTTCGTTCGGTAATAGAGTGTGCTTCTTCCCGTGCCTAGGCATAAAACCAACTTTTACCCCAGCTACTGAACCGGTAATAATAGAATCACTAGTCTCCCCAAAAGGGGTTGGTATATTTACCTCTTCTATTTGTTCGAGGTTTTCCAACTCGTAGAGGCCTGAACCCCCAATAAACATGATCTCTATCAAATAAAATCTCCAAGGCCAGTAAATTACGGCAAAAAAAAAGACCTCCCTGGAGAGAAGTCCCGCAAAAAACAGCTTACAGTTTCCCTCATCTTTCGGATTTTAATCCGCTGGAATTGGCACCGTTTTCCTGAGATAGAGGAGTCGGTTGCCGGGCGTCCAAAGGCCAGTCCCTCAGCCACTCGAAATAAGAGCATTTGTATTCAATTGTTAACTAAAAAATGGTACTAGAGCCGGGAACAACCCGTCAAGAAATCAGCAAACTTAAATATGTGTTTCTTTATATAGAATTTTTGCTGGCTGTGAGGTTATCCTGCTAATTTCTGAGTAAATGCTCTGGTATAGCTACTGTTTCACCAGTTAATGGTTCTAGGTAACGCTTAAATTCGCTGGTTGTATTGCCGACCGTGGCGAGTTCTTTAGTTAAAAATTCATCAGGTATTAGCCTAACCTTGCCCGCTACATTTTCTAGAGGAACGGTCGTTGAAGAGCATTCATATATTTGACCTGACTTCCTTTTTAAGCTCATTATGATACCCGTTTCGCCTGATTCGGCCCTTAAAGATGCTTCTTGGCCTATTTTGTATGCTTCGTCAGAATCTGTTTGTGAGATTGAGTCAATGAGAGACCTTTGGATGGTACCTGGTTTCTCGTATCTGCATCTCACACCAAGTCGTCTTGATACTTGCTCTGCTAGGTGTCGTGATGGTCCTTCATAGTATGCGTGGCCAAAGTCGTCCGTAAACCAAGGTTCCGTTTGTCCCCCTATAACTCCGTTAGAACCTCTCGCGTTTTCAGCTAAAACAGCAACGGCGTAGCCATATTCCCTGTATGCGTATTCCATTTGTATAAGAAATTCTTCTTCATCTAATGGGATTTCAGGGACCCCTATATAGTGGGGAGGATCAAAATTGTCTCTTTTGTAGAGAGTTGCTGATGCCGCTAACCATCCTGCATCCCGGCCCATAACTTCTATAATTGTGATTGGTGATGAAATGCCCATGGCTAATGCGTCTCTTCCTGCCCCTAGAGTTGCTTGTGCAACGAACCTGGCAGAAGAACCGTAGCCAGGGCAGTGGTCCGTTTCAACGAGATCGTTATCAATCGTTTTTGGCACGTTCACAATGGTTAGATCGTAACCCAGTGAACTTGCTTCATTTTGAAACGTGAGACTTGTTGTTGCAGAGTCGTTCCCGCCAATAATATGAAAAATCCTGATGTCATGTCTGTCTAGGAGTTCAAAAATGCCTTTAGTGTCTGTTTGTCTAAGTTTTCTCCTAGTTGATCCGAGAGCGGAACCTGGGGCTGAACCAATGGATCTTATGGTCTGATCTGAGATATCAGTAATATCTGGTATGTTCCCCGTTAAGATTCCTTCGATGCCGTGATCAGCACCAAAAATACGGGATTTGGGTGCAATTTTCTGGTAAGAATTAATTATGCCGGCCAGACTTTGATTTATAACCGCTGTGCACCCACCTGACTGCATCACCAAAATATTTCCAATGGTCATATTTACTTATTCAGGTATGGAACCCGTTTCTCGAACCTTAGATAATTTTTTCGAAAGGTCTATGAAGTCGTCGGCAATGATATCAATATAGTCTTCCGGCTCTCGATCGGTTTCAACATTAGGGCCGTGTTCGTTAGGCCTGGGCACGTAGGCTGTTCTCATGCCTGTGCTCCTGGCAGATTTGAGGTCATTTTTATGTGCGGCTACCATCATGACTTTTTCAATGGGTAAACCAAAAAATTCAGCTGTCGACAAATAAGTCTCTCTGTCAGGTTTGTAGTGTCGAACTAATTCTGCGGAAAGCACGGTATCCCATGGCAAACCACCATATTTGGCCATGTTAACCAATAGCGCCACGTTGCCATTGGAGAGGCTACTTATTATGTAGTTCTCTTTCAGATAGGTGAGACCTTCTACAGAATCTGACCATGGATCTAACCTGTGCCATGCCTTATTAAGTCGTTGTTTCTCTGATTCATCCAAGGAGTTGATGTTATAAGTTTCAAGTAAACTGTCGAGAATCATTCTATGAAGGGTGTCTATGTTTGCCCACTCCAATTCCCCCGTCCGCACCTTGTTCATTGAGGGGCCATAGCCAGCCCTCCATTCATCGGCAAACCCATCCCAATCGAGTATGAAACCTTTCTCAATACCTACTTGCTTTATTTCTCGAGCGATACTTTTACGCCAGTCCACGACTGTTCCAAAAACGTCAAAAGTTAGAGCTTTTACTTCAGAGATCGGGTGAAAGTTAGCCATTGTCTACTCCGCGAATTTAGCTGCGACATGTCTTCTTTGAATTTTGCCAGTGGCTGTTCGAGGCAGTTCATCTACTATGTAAACCCGTTCCGGTATTTTGAAGTCTGCTAATTGCTGTTCGCAGAATTCCCTGATTGCACCTTCGTTTGAATCAGATGAGAGAACCACGGCTGCTTGGACAATTTCTCCATATTTCTCATCTGGGACCCCAAAACACACAGCCTCCGAGATGGACGGATGTTTTATTAATGCAGCATCAACTTCCAAGGGGGATATTTTCTCGCCTCCCCTGTTGATAAGCTCTTTAAGTCTACCTGTCAGAGTTAATACGCCATCAGTTGAAAGTTCCCCTTGATCTCCAGTTTTGAACCATCCTTTTATGAATGCTTCGGCGTTGGCTTCAGGATTGTTGTGATATCCATGAGTAACATTCGGGCCTTTAATAACCACTTCACCACGATTTCCGGTGGTCTCTAAATTACCATTGTCATCCATGATCCCTATCTCTACACCTGTACCAACACCGACGGTACCTGGATTTCTTGAGCCGGGAGGTAAGGGGTTAGATGACATTTGATGGGATGCTTCGGTCATGCCATACGCCTCAAGAACTGGCGCTCCAAAACGCGCTTCGAGGTCGTTGAATACTGTTGGAGCTAGAGCAGCTGAACATGACCGTATGAATCGGAAGGACTTATTTGGAGCACCGTCCTCAGTAGCCCTCATTAGCAGTATTTGATGGATGGTTGGAACTGCCGAGTACCATGTGGAGTTCGTATCTCGCTGGTCTTTCCAAAACGTGCTGGCACTGAATCTTGGCGGAATAACTATTGTTCCACCGCTTCTAAGTGAAGATAGGGCTACACCAATCAGGCCATGAACGTGAAAAAGTGGCATTACCACCATGGCTGTATCATCTCCATCTAAGTCATACGTTCCTACTATGTTTGAAAGTGAGGCCATTAGGTTGCCATGGGTCAGAGGAACCCCTTTTGGTCTGCTTGTTGTGCCTGAAGTGTGTAGGAAAAGAGCTAAATCCTCAGCAGTGGGGGGTGCGACGTCAACGCTTTTAGAAAGACTAGTTCCATTCCTGGAAAGGGTGAGTTCACCTATTCGATTTCCTGAAATTGTGGCTACAGGTATGTCCAGACTGTCGGCTGCTTGTATAGCCGCTTCAGCATCTTCACTAACTATAACCAACTGTGCTTGAGCGTCTTCCATGAAGAATTGGAATTCATCGACTGTGTAAGCAGAATTGAGAGGAGCAGCTATTGCGCCAGCTCTTGTAACAGCAAGAAATGTCACCATGAAATCCAGGCCGTTGCCTAAGACAATTGAAACCGCTTTTCCTCTTTCTAACCCACTACCAGCCAATAGTCCCGCTATTCTCTCTATCTCATTAGAGAATGATTGGTATGTGGCAGATTCTGATCCAGGTATGATTATTGAATTTTTGTTTGCTGGATGGCCGTCTAATAAATTTGCAAGAGTTACCAAATCTAAGTCCTCCTAATATCGAGGTCGTTATGTTTAACCGCTACTGTCACACTGCCTGTTGTCTATGTCAATATCTCACTTGACGGAATATTATCAGCTTAATTTTTTGTTCCATTTGATTGCATCAGCAATTCCCTGTTCGATTGACATTCTAGGTTTCCAGGCTAATTTATTCCAAGCATTGTCGCCGTTTGCGTACGCCCCTGCTGTGTCTCCAGGGCGGGCATATCCGTTAATTCGTTTTATTTCAGTGCCTGAAACTTCTTCGAAAGCCTCTAAAAATTCCAGAACGGTTGTTCCTTGGCCACTACCTAAATTTATGACTGAATATGGATTTTCCCCAGTAATCAAGTTGTCAAATAGTTCCAACGTTTTGATGTGTGCTTCCGCTAAATCCCAAACATGAATGTAATCTCTCAGAGCCGTGCCATCTCTAGTGGGCCAGTCAACTCCTGCTATCTTGAAAGCAGATTCTTTTCCCTTATGTATTGATAGTAATTTTCCCAATATGTGTGTGGGAGCATCGGCAGATGGCCCGGAGCGCATTTTGGGATCGGCTCCTATGGGATTGAAATATCGTAGTGATATCGCTCTCATGCCGTAGGCAATACTAAAGTCAAGGAGTGCCATTTCTAAAGCCATTTTAGTGCGAGCATATGGACTGTCTGGACCCAGTGGGGACTCTTCAGTAACCATTTGAGTTGAGGATGATTCATAGACCGCGGCGGTGGAACTGAATATAACTTTTATTCCAGAATCGGAGGCAAATTTGAATAATTCCAGTGATTTGGAGACGTTTTCGTGATAGTACCGGTAGGGTTTCTGTACTGACTCTGGGACTACTATAAGCGCAGCGCAGTGGATAATAGCTCCGATATCTTGGTGGTCATGGAAGATTGATTTTAGGGCTTTCGAATCGGAAATATCAGCCTGGTAAAAGATCTTTTTTTCTGTAAAGGCCTTATTGCCAGTAATTAATGAATCGATTATTACAGGGATATGTCCATTATCTTCAAGGGCTGAACATATCGTGCTACCTATATATCCGGCACCCCCTGTCACTAAAACTTTCACTATTAGTAAACCTCCATAGGTGGTGATTACAGCGGCGATATCTCGGTGCATATACAACACCTTGTTCATTCTATC
>CEUS01247049.1_pt1 | contig 15341 bp, 14 predicted proteins | sample 427031 | NCBI WGS metagenome assembly CEUS01 (sample SAMEA2622837, study PRJEB7988) | marine metagenome | biome: marine biome (ENVO:00000447); feature: marine epipelagic mixed layer (ENVO:xxxxxxxxx); material: "saline water (ENVO:00002010), including plankton (ENVO:xxxxxxxx)" | depth 140 m | reverse complement strand
CCCTTTGCCTGATCGAAGACCTCGTTCACTCCATCGACACCGGTCAGCCCCCGAGGTGCGGCGTCAGACTCGCGCGTAGAAACAACGAACTTATCTTCGCCTTCATCGAGTCCCACATTCGGGGCGGCGCGAGGGTGGAGCTACCGCTCGAGCCGAGGAAGCTTCGATTGAACAGGGACCGGGAGCCGAGGCAACCGAGGTATCAGAGATAGAGCGGGAGTGGCACTTCATCGCGCAAAGAAGGCGGCTGATTGGAATTCCCTCATTCAGCCGCCTTCGCCTTTTCTGCCGGCTGCCCACCGCCGACCACCCTGATTGGATCCGCAGCCCCGGGGGCCTGTACCATCTACTGTCTACCGTCCGTTGCGTCAGTCGCAAAGGCGGGTCCCCCCTTCTCCCCGACTCCCCCTCACCCGTCTCTGCCTCACCTGAGTCCTTCCGGCGCAAGTTCTCCGATTGAACTCGAGAGCTCGTCCGCCTCGACTCGCTTCGACCCGCTCTTCGGCTCCGGAACCGGCGTATCGTACTCGTAGCTCGGGTCCTCCTTCTGTCGTCGCCATGCCTCCCGCATCTCCCTCCACGCACCGATCGTCGTACGCGGTTCGGGCATATCGTGGGCGATCTCCTTCGCCAGTTTCCTCAGGTTGTAACAGGGCACGCCCGCATACATATGGTGCTCGATGTGCCAGTTCATCCGCCAGTAGAGAAACTCGGTCACCGGGTTGACCGTGATTGACCGTGTGTTCTTGCGGAAGTCCGGCGCCGATTCACGCAAGCCGCAGTGTTGTGTGTAGCCTACCGAGAAAGCCCACCACTGGCCGATGAACCCGAACACCGACACGAGCAGCGGGACCACCCAGTAGCCTGACCAGATCGACGCTACAGCCACGGTCCCGTGAAACACGAGAAGCAGCCGCGACCACCACATCGAGCGACGGGCTTCCTCCGGTTGATCTTCGTGGAGCGCCTGCAACCACTCCCGGCTCGGGATTTTCGTCGACCCGACCACCCCGAGGGACGACTTCAGCGTCACCCACACGGTCGATAGGAGGCCGCCCTTCCCAAAGGGCCGTCCAGGAGGTCCAAAGAGGTTGATCGTCAGCAGCTGAATGACCGCCCGAAACGGCAACGCCGCACTCAGCGGCATCAGATTCTCCCGGTCGCCCTCGGAATATTGCGTGTATCGATGGTGATACGTGTGGCTGCTCGCATAGTCGAACGAGTCCCACCACGTGAGCAGGCTGATCAAATACAGAAACACCTTGTTCAGCCACTTCGTGCGGAACACCGTTCCGTGCCCCAGTTCGTGGGGCACGATCCCGACCAGAAAACTCCCCACCATCCCGTGCACCCAAAGCGCCCCCGCGAACGCTATCCAGTTCTGGTCCGACCAACACCAAAACGTCAGCAAGCCCGTCGCGGAGAAGATGGTCAAATGACCGACCGTCTGGAGAAACCCCTGCAGGTTGCTGCGACGAGACAGCTCACGCAACCGAGTGTGATCGATCGGACACCGATACCATTCCACGCGAAGATTTTCTCTCACCTCCTCGAGCGGCGGAAACTCTGTGCTCATATCATTCTCCTCCTGACTCCACAGTCCTATCGATACCCCGAATTCCCCCCAACGTGCTCTGCGGTAAGTGCTTTCCCTTCAGAAACAACGCCACAAGGTCGCGAGGTCATCCTTCGACGGAGCAATCAACGTCGACAACGCCACAGATGCGCGTTGCCGGGCGTTCCCTTGCATCCGACCATAAGGTTCTCCTCGAAGACCGTCATTGAATAGCCATAGGCATCGGCAGCCCGTGCCATAGCATCCGTATGCGAAACCGAAGGATACCCCAGGCAGGTCCAGCGTTCATCGGCATCCGAAAGGCACCAGATGCCGACGTTTCCTGCGGGCTCCGCTCCACCCCCTGAAATCACCAGATGACCATCCCAGAACGTCGACGCATTGAAGCTGCTCTGGTGAGGAAGAATCGAATCCGCCGGACACGAAACCGGCAGTGAAAGGTTGTACCACGTTTCATCTTTCGGGTCCCACACCCACACGTTCCCGAATCGATCCGGGGAGGTCGCCGCATCCTAACAATTATAGCCGATGATCAGTTTCCCCTGATAGGGAACGAGGCTTGTCACGATGTGGGTATCGTCAAGTTTCCAGCTATTTCCGACACCTTCACCCCCGATCTGTACCCATCCCCCGGAATTGTGTCGCCACACCTCACCGATCCAGCGCAAACCTCTCACCCCGTGTCGAACGATGGCCGCATACAGGTCGTCCCCCAGTGAGCAGAGCGCGTAGACCCACGTGACACAATGATCCTCATTCCAGCTTCCCGATCGGCCTCGTCCAGCCGTACAGGACCATTTTCCGTCCTTCAGGCAGTAAATCTCACCGTTTCCCAGGCTTGGATCGTAGCCATCGAGCGTCGTCTGACCAAGATCGTCGGCATCCCCGGGCAGACCGTAGTTCGTGAAGTGGCCCTGCATACCCACCATCGTGCCACGCCATCGAATAAACGTTGTCCTGATCCTCGGCCAGCCAGTCGCCATCCCTGCCGAGTCCTCCAACCTGCTCCCAGCCCTCGCCGTCGAATCGCCAGAGCTGTGCGCCGACCTTGACGCCTGCGTAGAGAAACCGATCCTCTTCATCCACGAGGAGGCAATTGACCCATTTCAGGCCTGGTCGCAGGCCCACTCCGCCGGGCATGCTGACATCCCAATCCCGCCAGGATCCCCGAAGACCACCACCGCCGACCTGATCCCACGAATCTCCGGATAGCCGCCACACCTCGGCCTGGGCGGCCCCGATCCCGACGTAGAGATCACCCTTGAAGCTCGCAAGGGACCGTGTCCGCTCCTGTCCCTGAATTGGACCCCAGCTCCCATTCCGGCCATCGCCGGCTGCGAGCTCCCAGTCCACAGTCGCGTACGAGGGCGTCGGACCCTCGGGCATATCGAACAGCCGCGCCACGTCGGATGAGGTTTTCGATGGCATCACGGGTTAGATTGACCCTCCCTCCCGGACCACGCAAGGGAGAAACGACGTGCTCGACAACCTCCTTGATACGGAGACCACGTGACGACCTCCATCGCAACACCCGTAGAGCCTGATGTCGTACAACTGATGTGCGACGATGCCCTTCTGGCCTATACGGACAACGTGTGGCGTTCGCTCCACCATCCTGCCAAACACCAAGCCAATCCCCTTCTCGAGCCGGATCGGCCGTGGGAGGGCTATCTCGTCCTGCAACCTGGAACCGTCATCTACGATCAAGCCAGATCGTGCTTCAGAATGTGGTACAACAGCCAGCCCACCGAGGATAGACCGGTCGGCCATACGCTTTGCTACGCCACTTCAGTCGATGGAATCCGTTGGGAAAAGCCTGAGCTCGGCCTGACGGATTTCGAAGGATCGAAGGAGAACAACATCCTGTTCGAAGGTCCAGTATGGACGCACTGTGTCCTCGAGGATGAACACGAGCCGGACCCACAGAAGCGATACAAACTGCTCTACTGGGGATGGCCGGGTCAGGCAGAAGCGAAAGGCATCTATGCGGCCTTCTCGCCCGACGGCATTCACTGGGATTGTTTCGACGGGAATCCCATCGTCCCCACGTGGGTGACAGGGGACACCTTCAGCGTGATGCGTGACCCGTCATCCGAACAGTACTGGTTGTATCACAAGACCCCGAAGCAACCGATTCGGACCGTCTCCCGGATGGTCAGCGACGATTTCATCCACTGGTCCGACAGCCGGCGCGTCCTGGCGCCGGATCGTTACGATCCACCCGATACGCAGTTCTACGGACTCTCCGCATATCCGTCCGGCGGCCAGGTTCTCGGTCTGCTGTGGGTCTACCACACCTATGCGCAGACGATGGATGTCCAGCTCGTCTCGAGCCGAGACGGTCTTCACTGGGACCGTACGGCGGATCGAAAATTACTCGTTCACCTCGAGCCTACAAACAATTATCCCGGTCAGGCCTTCGACAGCGAGATGATCTATCCCACGTCCGCACCCGTCATACACGATGGCAGACAGTGGATCTACTATTCGGGCTTCACGGTACCCCACAATGCCTACGCACACGACCACGACGGCCGCATCGGCCTCGCCACAGGTCGACAGGATGGGTTCTGCTCGTGGGATGCAACGAGCCAGGGCGTGATCGTCACGAAGCCGTTCACGTGGAAGGGGACGGGACTCCGCATGAACGCGGACAGCCTCCCTCGTGTATCGGCTCACGACGTCGACCAACCGGAACCCGTAGGCGTCCGGGTTCAGATCGAAAACGAATCGGGAGATCCGTATCCGGGTTTGACCCTCGACGCATCTACGACGATTTCGGGGGATGCGTTGGCAGCCGATGTCAGCTGGAGCGGAAGAAGTAGCCTCAAGGACCTGGATGGCAAGACGGTCAGGCTCAGGTTCGTTCTGAATTACGCACGTCTGTTTTCCTGGAGGATGATCGATGAACAGCGCAACAGCTGAATTCGAGAACGCCGACATCGGTGAAGGTTCTGTGGTCGAACCCGGCGTGACGGTCGGATTTCGTTACCATCCTGACTGCGGTCGAGCCACCATCGGCGCCCGCTCGATCCTCCGTTCCGGCACGATCATCTACGGCGACGTCCACCTCGGCGACTACTTCCAGTCGGGCCACCACACCGTCATCCGCGGGATGGTCCGGGGCGGCGACTACTGTACGCTGTGTAACCACTCCTGCATCGAGGGGGTGACCCGAATGGGTAAAGGTGTCCGCATTATGTCGCACGTTTACATCCCGACCCGCACCTGGATCGGGGACAACGTGTTTGTCGGGCCCGGAGTCACGTTCCTCAACGACCGCTATCCCTGCCGACGAGATCCGATGCCGACTCCCCGGTCGGCAACCCTCGAGGACGACGTGACTGTCGGCGGAGGATGCACCATCCTTCCCGGCGTCACCATCGGCGAACGCAGCTTCATCGCCGCCGGCGCCGTCGTCAATCGGGACGTGCCGCCGCGCAGTCTCGTCAAGGGCGTCCCCGGCCACATCGAACCTCTTCCGAAAGACCTCGACCGGGAAAACCATCGTGGCCTCACCATCCAGCCTTACGACCTCTGGCATCCCGCTCAACCTCACCCCGGCCCTAGCATCTGGCCCTCCGACTGGCCGGAACCGTGGTAGAAGGAGGTTGCCACTCTGATTTCTAAACAGAGTGTTGGAATCACTCCACCAGAAACTCTGCCAGCCTGTCTGTCTCCAGGGTCCGCGTTATCCGAAACGACCCGGCCGACCCGTTCGGATGACCGGTATAGATGAAGATGTGCTGGACACCTTTTTCTGCATCCATAACCGCGCCCGCAGGATGGAAACCGTCCGCCGTCTTGTAGAAATCCTCTCCCTCGGCGGCCAGGCGCCTGGAGAACAGGACACCCTCATACCGCCACTCCGACGGGTCGATGCTCCACAGGTCAACAAGCAGTCTCTCTCGAAAGGATCGCACGACCTCGAAACGACCGGTCACCGGATTGTAGTCGATGTCGACCGTATCCAGGCCCCGCGTGTGTCGAAGGTTGGCCATTCTTCGCACGTCGACTGGCTTCCCATCTGACAACCGCACTTGCTGGTAGGATGTTCTCGCCCGCTCATCACGTCCCAGAATGAAAACATCCCCTTCGTGGACAACAGCAGTCGGTTCATGCTGCACCGCCGAGAACGGGAGTTGGTTTACGGTCTTGTCCCGCGTGACACCGTCGTTCTTCGAACTGAGAACGACAAGATTATGGTGAAAGAGATCGCTGGGTCCATCGACCGGATTGGGAAACCGCTTCTCTCGTCCGTATCCTACCGTATTCCCGAACGCGCAAAGACCCATCTCGGGATGATCCACGATCCGGGGGCCCAGATACACGATGTCGCCATCCATCGTGTTCTCCCGAAACTGATCGTTCAGGTGTGTCCACGATCGGCCGCGATCCGTCGAGCGGAACGCTCCGTAATTACAGAGCACGAGTACTGAATTCTCTCGGGACGTCCCGACCGCATTCAGATGGAGTTTGTACCCCTGCGGGCTACCGTTGACCGGCCCGAACTTGTAACGATGTGAAAGGGGAAACACACCGCCCCGATCCCTGTCCTCCTGATGCATCGCCTCTCTCAGGTCGAACGATTCCGACCACGTCTCACCACCATCCGATGTCGTCTTTATCATAGAAAACGTAGAGTTCTCGTCCCCGTCCCCGGCGCCGAACAGGTTATGCCCTGGAATCCGGCGGTGGACGACTACGAGGGTGTCCTCGACCTGCGTCGCCACGGGCCATCCCATATGATCGTTGTCGCCCAACGGGTCTTCAGGAGGAACCACCGGGGCCAACTCGATCAGCCCACGTCGACTGCCCTGGTCCAGCCGGGAGAGTTGCTCGTCGCTCGTACCAAGGATCTCCCTTGCGAGTGATGAAAAGTCACTCGACGTCATACTTTGCCTTTCACTTGGATTGAGTTCGGGGCAGCTTTGCCGTTCTCTAGGACCTCTTCACCTCTCCCAGCACCCTCCTACTGTCCCTGAACAGCTGATCCCAATCCACGTCCAGATTGATCCACGTCGCTCCACGATCGACCCATCGCTGATAGTTCTCCGGGGAGTAGCCGATCGACGTCCCCAGCACCCGACCCCGATCGACCACTTTCTTTGAAATCGCATCGAGGGCCGCAACGACCTCCTCGTCGTCCAGCTGCCCCAGCTTCCCGATCGAGCCTGCAAGGTCGTTCGGTCCAAAGCAGAACACCCCGATCTCTTCCACATCCAACATCGCATCGATCCGCTCTACGACATCGATGTGCTCCATCTGAATCACGATGATCGGCTCCTCCGCCATTTGCTTCAGGTAGTCACTCCCGGAGATGGCGCCATACCGCATACCCCGCTGAGGTCCGAATCCCCGCGCCCCGACGGGCGGATACCGACACGCCTGAACGGCAGCCTTCGCTCCGTCCGCAGAGTTCACCTGCGGAATGATGATTCCCGCGGGTCCCATGTCGAGCACCGGCTTGATCGCGTTCAACTCGTTCTGTGGAACCCGGACGAACGGCGCCATATCTGTCCCTCGAGCTGCCATCACGTGGCCCATCACGACCGAAGGATCGAGCGGTGAATGCTCCATATCGATCCAGCTGAAATCGTAGCCCGCATCACCGAATAACTCGCTAACCACTGGATCGGCAAAGCTCACCCCTGCTCCTATCGAGATCTCCCCGTTCGCCAGCCTGCCTTGAATCCGTTCGACGTTGTTCACGCTTCCCATTTCGGTTCCTTTCACCTGTCCACGATCCGATTTCCAATTCTGGAAAAATGCTACAAATTTAACGATAGAACCGGGCTTGACAGAAACGATACACGGTCACTTCGAGCGGGCCTGCCTTGCCGTAGCTCGCGGGCGAGCGAAGGCAGGAGTCGAGAAGTCCCCTGGAGTAAATCCACTGGGCGAACTGTTCGCCACACTCTGAGCTACACACATCCGCTTGTGTCAGATTCTGTTGGTTCACGATCATCACAGATACCTAAGTCGACATCCGAACGATCAGAGCATCGCGATGATAAGACGGATGCCCGCGTCCTCCAACTGACCGATGCGCCGTGCATCAACCACCCGCTCTACTATCTCGCGAACTCGTTCAGCCCCGACTCGGACCGACTCGTCTTTGCCTCGAACCGGAGCGGAGCCTACGCCCTCTACACCGTCCGACTCGACAGCGGTGAAATCGAACTCCTGTCGGCCGCGGAGGGTATCTACCCCTTCTCCAGAAACGTCATCGGCGATCAGGTCTACTACACGACCGATCGAGGACAAGTCTGCTGAACATCGTTAACGAATCGGTCGACCACAGAGGTCGCTTCGAAACCCAGCAGCGGCCTCGGTGAAGTGACCGTAAACGGGAGTGGCGAACTTGGATGCTGTCTCGTCACGGCGGGTGGGAAAGCCGGTCTCCTCGTTTTCCGTACCGATGGCTCGGAAACGTCGGTCATTCTCGACGGCGCCCGCGCGCTCTACCATCCCCAGTTCCACCCGACCGACCCCGAGCTGCTCATCTATTCCGCCGACCCGCCGGATCCTCGACTGTGGACCTTGCGGATCGACGGCTCCGAGGATCGCTGATTCTTTCCCGACCAGGGCGATGCGTGGTACGTCCACGAAACCTTCCTCGGTCCTACCGATCGCGTGATCCTGTCGCACTGGCATGGTGGACTGCTGGAAATCGGTCTTCACACCGGCGAAGCCCGCACCATTCGCGAGTTCAGCGCCTGGCACATCTCCTCCAGCCCGTCGGGCGACAGAATCGTCTGCGACACCCATCTCCCCGACATCGGCCTCTGCCTCGTCGACCCTGACTCCGGTGACGTCGAAACCCTCTGCCACCCCGAAGCCACCAACCAGGGCCATCAATGGTCCGAGCCCACTCCCCTCGTCGCGGACGGCGAAGCGCCAGGCCGGGCCACGATGACCGAAGCCGTCTCCGCCGAAAGCGCTTATGGCCCGCAGTGGAGCCACCCCCATCCCTCGTTCAGTCCAGACGGGAAGTGGGTTTCGTTCACGTCGGATCGAACGGGACATCCTCAGGTTTACATCGTTGAAGTGAGCTAAATGTCAGAGGAAACCCAGGTCTCGCAAAAACGAAGAGACGACAAGCCCGTACCTTCCCACGATTCCTAACCGAAAAAGCTCGGCGGACAACCCAACACACAACTCCCAATAGGCAATGAGGTTTCTACTCGCCATCATGGGTTGCATACCGCTAAATTGAGTGTTTCCGGTTGCGAATGATTGCAGATCCGAGTGATCGGACCTAAACGGTAGAGAGGTCTCAAGTGAAGAGACATAGTCATAATCCCGAAAAGCCCTGTCTATCTTACTCGTCCACTCCCAGCCATCCTTATACTCTCACTCTAAGCGCAAACCGCGCCGGTCACGAGCCAGGACGGCGGTCGAGCGACTCAGCCAGCTGTCAGGACGGAGCTTCTTCCTTGCATCAACCAATCAGAGCATCGCCTTGGAGGGATACAAGAAACACAGCCTCTATACTGCGCTGCTGTTGGAAGGACTCCAGGGAGCGGCGAGTAATGACAGCTCCATCTCGCTATACAAACTCGTCCTATACCTCGAGAAAACGATGCCACAGATCAGTGAGAGATTCTTCACCGTAAGGCTCACGCCATAAAACTATACCCCAACAAACTTCGACCTCGTAGCAAACAGAAATTGACGGTCCTTCTCCGGCCCCCGGCTCCTCCGAGGTCTCAAGTCTGCCGTCCTTTCACAAGTTGATGCCTCACAAACCCTACAGACTGATCTTCAATAACGACGGCGGAACCCTTTTCCGACCGTTCGCGCCAGCGTCCGACGTGCCTTTCTCGACAAAGGGATTTGTCGACGCCACCCTCGGCTATCTCGAGGACACACACGTCGACGCCGTCTCGTGGACACTCGGTACAGACATCTGGCCGATGCCCGACATCCAGGGCGCGGGGCGCGCTACCAACTTCTACAGCCACAAGACGAGCGTGGGTGAGCGCTTTGACGAAATCGAGAGCCCGTACCACGCGCGCAGTTGGCACGTGATGGCCGATCGAGTCAGGACAATGATCGAGAACGGCGATGATCCTCCCCGTGTGTTGGCAGACGCCGCTCACCGAAAGGGACTCGACTTCTTCCTTTCTGTAAGGATGAACGACGCCCACGATGGTCGCATCGTCGAACGAAATCGAGTCCCTCTCTTTGGGTCCAAACCCCCGGTGGGCAAGCCTGTGTTCGAGAACGGCGTGTTCAACGACCACAACATCCGGGGCCACATATGTAAGATGAAACTCGACCATCCCGAATGGCTGATCGGCGACCACGAATCGCTCACACGCGTCGCTACCATTGCCTTCGACTACGCGCACAAGCCCGTCCGCGACTTCCGACTTGCCCTGATCGAGGAAGCGATCGAGCAATACGACATCGACGGTATCGAACTCGACTTTCTCCGCCATCCGCTTCTCTTCAAGCCCGGCGAAGAGCGCAAGCACGCGCATCTGATGACCGAGTTCATTGGAGCCGTGAGAGCCGCTCTCGATCGTGTGAGCTCCATCCGGGTCAAGCATCTTCGACTGTCTGTCCGGACACTCTTACCGCTCGAAGCATCGCAGCGAATCGGCCTCGACGTCGACGAGTGGCTCCGAGAGGGCTTCATCGACATCTGGATCGGCGGTATCGTAGACCGGACCCGCCTGGAGCTGCGTGAGGCCGTAGACCTTGCCGCCCAGTACGACTGCCCCGTCTACGCGTCGTTCAAGACCGACGCCATCCTCGGCCGAGGGCACCACCATCCAGAGGCCTTTCGAGCGATCGCCGCCAACCACTATCGAGCGGGCGTCAGCGGCATCTACCTCTTCAATATGACAGCCTATCGATACCGCTGGTTGGCCGGTCAGAACCCGCCCGACGGACTGGGTCTCGACTACGACTATCAGCCCCTTCGCGAAATCGGATCGTTCGACGCCATCCGACTCGAGAACAAGCACTACATCTTTGACAACAAGGGCTCCGGCCACCGAACGGACGTGACAACCTTTATGGAGTGGTCTCCCGAGATGCAGGATCGTTTGCTGATATCCGAATGGGGCACAACGATCGACAAGCCCGTCATTCCCACCCATCTTCAACAAGGCGAGTCCGTCGAAACCATCCTGCGTATCGCCGATGATCCCGCCGAGGCCCGCTCCGCCGACAAGCGACTGTTCCTCACCCTCCGGTTGATGCTCACCGATATGACCGGTGGATCACACATCCTGACCGTCCGCTGGAACGAATACGAGCCTCCGCCACAGATGTTAGAGGGTGAATCGAGCTATCAGGTCGATCTAGAGCTACCCTCATCCCATCTCATCTGCGGCGACAACGCGATGAAGATATCTCTCGAATCGGGCGATCCCTCTGTCCTGTCCGAACTCCGCATTGACGACGTCGAAGTCATCAGCAAATACGTGGAAGGAAGTGACACTAATGAGTGAAGGCGCCCCTTCGTGTCTCATTCCCGACAGGGCCACAGACGTGTGTCCACATGCCCTTCAGTGTTTATCCGTGTTTACCGGTGGTTCCCCCCGTTTTTGGCGATGAACATCGCCCTCCACACCAGCGCCTACAGCGACCACCCGCTCGAACATGCGCTGTCCTGTGTTTCCGAAGCCGGCTACCGTTTTGTCGAGATCGCCGCCGACCTGACAGAGTCACGCCACTTCGAAGCGCATTGTGCGAGTCCCGGGGACGTTACCCGACTGGACCGTCAACTGCGCGACCAGACCCTGAGTCTCGTGGCAGTCGACATCGGTGGATGGGACCCGGAACTCTGCATCGCGAACCTCGATGAGGTTTCTCGCCGGACCACGGTCGAGAACGTCGGCCACGCCCTGACCGTCGCCGACGATCTGGGTTGTCACCTGGTCACCGCCCACCTCTGGGGTCTACCCTCCGAGGGGTCTCGGGATCGACCAGATGCGTTTCGCGAACCCTTCCTGCGATCCATCGCTGAGCTGTCCGGAACACTCGATCGCTCTCGAGTGAACCTCAACCTGATGCCACACCCCGGTGGATTCATCGAAACGTCTAATCCCACCGTCGATCTCATCCGCGAGGCCGCACACCCACAAGTGGGCTACACCTTCGGGACCAGCCACGCCTTCGTCATTGCCCAGGGCAACCAGACTGCCGAAGAGATGATTCGGTACGCGGGCGAAACTCTCACCCACGTCCTGATTTCGGACACACATCACGTAGAGCGCATCATCGCCCCTCCCGAGGTCAAGGCTCACGAGCACACCGTCCCCGGCAGCGGCGACGTCGATTTCAGCTCAATCGTAGCCACCCTCTTGGACATCGACTACGACGGCGTGCTCTGTGTCCATCTCATCTCCGAGCGCGATAGAATCGATCGTGCCGCCCGAAGAACGAAAGATCTCATCGAAGAATGGATCGATGCTTAATCGAGCCTGAGTCATCTTCTTCAGACGACTTGACACACGACTTTTCCGCGTGACACATTGATGCAGTGATCACACTGTAGCCAAGATCCTCATACCTGGTTCACACACGCATGATCAAGTCCTTCTCCGCCGAAATCGCTTCCGTGATTCGGAGTCACCGTGGGCGTCAGAACCTTCGCGTTCTGTTCCGATTCTTTTCCGTCCTCGCGCTGATGATCGGCCTCTACTCCGTCGGCTTTCACGTACTGATGCTGAGGGAAGGACAGGAGTATACCTGGATCACCGGTCTCTACTGGACGCTGACCGTTATGTCCACCCTGGGGTTCGGCGACATCACTTTTCACACGGATCTTGGTCGCCTCTTTTCCATCCTCGTGTTGCTCTCCGGTATGATCTTCTTGCTTGTTCTTATGCCTTTCACCTTCATCGAGTTCTTCTACGAGCCCTGGATGGCCGCCCAGGCTGCTGCCCGTGCACCCCGAGAGCTGCCACCGGACACCCGCGGCCACGTCCTCATCACCAACCACGACGAAGTAACGGATGTCCTGATCAAACGGTTGGAGCAGTATCAGTATCTCTACGCTCTGCTTGCCCCATCGGTGGAGGAAGCTCTTCGCCTGCACGACCTCGGACTCAAAGCGGTTGTGGGTGATGTGGACAATCCGGAGACCTGGTCGCGGGTCCACGCTCAGAGGGCAGCCCTCGTCGTCGGCACCTCAAACGACGAAACGAACACCAACGTGGCCTTCACGGTCCGTGGACTCTCCGATGAGGTCCCGATCCTCACCACCGCCGTCGACGAGGCATCAGTCGATATCCTGGAGCTCGCGGGCAGCAGCTTTGTCCTGCGGTTGGAGCAGGTGATCGGAGAGTCCTTCGCTGTACGAACGCACGGCGGCGACACTCTGTCCCACACCATCGGTCGCTTCGATGAGCTTCACGTCGCCGAAGCGACCACGCACGGAACTCCTCTTGTTGGTAAGTCGCTTCAGAACAGCGGATTACGCGAAAGTACGGGGGTATCCGTCGTTGGCATCTGGGAACGAGGACGGTTCGAACTGGCGCAACCTCATTCTGAAATCCACGACAACACGGTTCTGCTACTGGCGGGTTCGAAGGAAGGCCTGACGCGCTACGACGAGGTCTTCCGCCGCTACAGCGCCCCGTCCGCTCCCGTCGTGATCCTTGGTGGAGGAAGAGTGGGTCGGGCTACCGCCCGGGCCCTGGATGATAGAGAGGTGGATTACCGAATCGTTGAAGCGTTGCCCGACAGAATCCATAACCCTGAGAAGTACGTCCAGGGGAGCGCGGCGAACCTTGCCGTTCTTGAAAAGGCGGGCATTCGGGAAACATCTACGGTCATCATAACGCCACGTGACGACGATATTAATGTCTACCTGACCATCTACTGTCGTCGGCTTCGCCCCGACGTCCAGATACTGAGTCGGGCGACCAACGAGCAGAATGTGGCAACGCTCCACCGCGCAGGAGCCGATGGCGTTCTTTCTTACGCGTCCATGGGAGCAAGTGTCGCGATGAACATGCTCCATAGAAACAGAATCCTGATGGTGACCGAAGGATTGGAACTATTCAGCGTAAACGTGCCCGAAACGCTGGAAGGCAAAACGATTTCGGAATGCTCGATCAGGGAACAGACAGGTTGTAGCGTCGTCGCCATCAAAACCGATCAGGGTACAAGAGCCATTCCCTCACCGGGGAAGGTATTGACCCCTGGAGCTGAAATGCTCTTGATAGGCACAATGGATGCCGAAAAGTGCTACCTGGACGAGTACGCGAAAGACACCTCAACCTGAACTCGCGCAGCCAACATTCGGAGAGGCAGCTATGAATACCCAGATTCCCGAAATCCACCCCGACGAAGTCATCGACTTTATGACCGTCGATGAAACGGACTTCAGCACCTTCACGCGCGCCCAGCAGATTCGCCATCTCGAGGTCGAGGGATACGTTGTCCTGCCCGATATGCTCGACACGGACCACATCGCCCGTCTCAAGGCCGAACTGGCCGATGTCGAGATAAAATCGAAGCCTTACAGCGAACATCTCACGATGGGCGCTCAGCAACCGCAGTTCGTGAGCCGTGCCGTCACGGAGTTGATCGCCCATCCCCCGATGGTCGATTTCCTCACCGACCTGATGGGGCCGGACATCGTCTTCACCCGCGGTTTCTTCCAACGCACCAAAGCGGGATCGCCCGGTATATCAATGCACACCGACGGCCAGCCCTTCGGTTCGTCGATCTTCGACTACGAAGGCAGCTCGCCAAAGATGGTCCGTGTCCTCTACTACCTTGACGACCTGATTCCCGAGCGAGCCCCCTTCCGCCTGATACCACGCAGCCACCTCTCATTCCACGCACAGGCCAACCCCTACGTACGCTATAAATCCCATCCCGAAGAAATCACCCTCTGTACAAAAACTGGATCCGCCGTCCTTATTCCGATCAACCTCTTCCACGGTACGCACCCGAATACCGATCCATCTCCTCGAGAGCTGATCCAGTTCGGCTACCGTCCTGCCTGGGCCGGCCCCGTGCAGCCGATGGACGAATGGGATGAGGAATGGGTCGCTTCCCTTCCCGATCACGTGAAGCCCTTCGTCCAGAGCCTTAACACCACCGGCGGCGTTTGGGGATTGGAACATAAACCCAAGGGAATGACGACCGAAGCACCCGGTATCAACCCGAGTCGATGGGACAGCTGAGAGTCGGCATCGTCGGTTGTGGCGCACACGGCCGCGGACACATCAAGGGCTACACGGCCACTCCAACAGCCGAAGTCGTTGCAGTGGCCGATCTCGATCCGGAAAAGGCGAATGAGGCGGCCAACGACTTCAAGGTCGAGCATCACGCAGACTATCGCGAGATGCTCGACCGTCACGAACTCGATATCGTTAGCCTCGCCCTGCCCCCTGCGGCCAACCTGGACGCCACTCTCGCCTCCCTCGAAGCCGGCGCCAACGTCCTCATCTCCAAACCCCTCGCGATGAACGTTGAGCAGGCGAAACAGATGGTGGAAGCGGCCGACCGCTGCGGAAAACGGCTGTCGATGGGTCTTCAGAACCGCTTCAGCCCCGAAGCCCGCGCGCTCCGTGCATTCTTCGCCGACGGCAAACTGGGACACGTTTACCATACGCGCATCTGGCACGGCCACGAGATGCACATCCCTCCCACAACCACGATGTATCGTCGCGAGTTGGCCGGCGGTGGGGTCGTGTTTCACACCACGGTCCACCTCCTCGATGTCACCCTCTGGGTCCTCGGCAACCCGAAGCCCGTTCGTGTCTCCGCCTCCAGCTACCAGAGGCTC
>CEUS01174241.1_pt1 | contig 15348 bp, 12 predicted proteins | sample 427031 | NCBI WGS metagenome assembly CEUS01 (sample SAMEA2622837, study PRJEB7988) | marine metagenome | biome: marine biome (ENVO:00000447); feature: marine epipelagic mixed layer (ENVO:xxxxxxxxx); material: "saline water (ENVO:00002010), including plankton (ENVO:xxxxxxxx)" | depth 140 m | reverse complement strand
CCTCGATTGGATTACCGCTCTTGCGAGACGCTATAACAGTCTCGAATGGTGGAGTTCCAGGCTGTCTGAGCGTAACCCAGGGCCGTGTCCGCTCTTTCAAAACATTTGTTATCTGCACATCGCCGAAGCGTTAGCCAATCGGGCCGACGGGCCACTACTGATCTTGGCGGACAGTCGAGCGCTGTTACGAACTTTGGCTCGCCAATCTAACCTAGAAGGCAGAATCAGCTGTTTCTGTGGGCTTTCTCCAGCGAAAGATTGGCTGCGCTGGGGGTGGCGGATGATTGTCGTCTGGTTGGCTTATCTGATGCGTGGAACTCTGGAATTATGGGACGCTCGAAAAGCCAGAAAATATCGTCAAGAGATACCAGCTCGCTCGGACCGATTCCGAGTGCTTATGCATGCGTGTATTGACGAGAGCTACTTTAATGACAGTTCACCTCAGGATCGATACTTAACTGAACTCAGCGGAGAGTTCCGGCGCCGTGGATACGAGGTGATAACGATTCCGTGGCTGGAAAACTTGCGGCGGTCCAGTCTGGATGCATTTGAATGGTTTCATCGATCTTCTGCCGAATACCTGATTCCAGCTGACTACTATTCACTAGGTGACTATATTTGGGCTGGCCGAATTTTGATGAAACAGGTCTTGTTTACCAGCGACCTCCAACGATTTCAGGGCTGTGATGTAGAGCTGTTACTGGCTGAGGCCGGCCGTAAAGGAGCAACAGATTTCAGCGTCGCTAGGTTTGTGCGATATGTCAGGCTAGTTGAAAAATTAAAGAACCGCGGGTTTCGGTTTGAGGTGTTCGTAGATAAATTTGAGAATATGGTGACGGAGAAGCCGCAAGTACTTGCGCTCCGTTCGTTGATGCCAGACGTGCTAACGGTCGGTTTTCAGCACTACTTGGCACCTTACGAATTCAACCTGCAAATGTTTTCTACCCCTGAGGAGAGCCAATTTGCACCGCATCCAGATGTGATCGTATGTAACTCTCAGTTCTGCGTGGACCTTTTGGGTAGGGAAGGCTTTCCGGTCTCTAAACTGAGACTCGGACCTTCGCTTCGGTATTTATATCTATGTGGGCTGAAGGAGCTACCGGTGGCCGATAAAACGGTCCTCGTTATCCTGCCATTGCATCTAGGTTTTGCCGCGGAAATGCTCTCCAAGCTTTTTGCGGCGTTCCCCGAGGGTGAAATCAAGTTTCTCCTAAAACTTCATCCTATGATGTCGCGCCGTCTCTGGCTAAGAGCACTCGCTGGCCGATCCCTCCCGCCACATATGTCCGAAGTTGGTGGGGAAATAGCTAGGTTACTGCCTGAAGTTACATGTGGTGTGGTCGGGCCGGCGTCAACGGTTAGTGTCGAGTTACTCTTGGCAGGCATTCCTATAGTGCCACTCGGGACTGACAATTGCCTTGATATGAACAATACCACTTGGTTCGAGGATCCAGTGCCCACGGTTCGTTCGGTATCCGGTTTACGTGACGCTGTTGGGAACTTGTGTGAATCGCCTGAAGCGAGCCGACGAGATGCATGGCGATGGGCAACGAATAACCGTGAGCAGTGTTTGAGTCCTCTCAACGACCTAACAGTCGGTGTATTTCTTGACTCAGTCCCTCCGTCTGGGTCGGTCGACCCAAAATAGTCCTTTTGAACGTGCCTAGTCCTAGGGCAATCTCAAACTGATTCAAGCCATTACGACCGATTGAATTCCAATTTGCTGATCCCTGTTTGGTACCATTTGGGCTACGGCAAGGTGGGATGCCAGCCCAGCAGCAAATCCTTTAAGGTATCAGTCGGTTTTAGTGTTACATGCCGCTTGGAGGGTGGCCTGAATGGTCGCTAGGTTCGTGCCTATTACCATCGCCGTTTGTTCTTGGCCGGGTACGGTTTGGACGAGTCGCTTCAACTCCAAAGCGATTACCTCAATGGCTCCTAGAATTTCATCGTGCTGTTCGCGGTCGAGGGTTCCAAATACGGTCACAATGTTGTTCCCTTGCTGAGAGAATTGGATCCGCTAGAAAATCTAGGTGTCCGAGAGTCATCTGCCTGTGGGCGTCGTCCTTGTAATATCTCAAGGTGCAAATCTAGGCAAAGCGGTTAGCGTCTGTGGCTGCGTAGTTGGCCATAGTTCGATTGAGGCTGACTGTTGACTCGAGTGCCGAGACTACTTCTTCCAGCCGAGTCCCTGGGATGGCGCAGGTGAGCTCCTCTGGTCGCATTCCAGTGCGGGCACGACTCAACGCACAGCCAACGCTGGCTGCTACAGCATTCGCTTCCTTGGCTAGAGCGACAATGTGGCACTGCGGCTTCCCTTCAATACGTATATCCGGGACCGCATCTGTCAGGGTCATTAGTCCTAGCCCGTTAATCCGCAACAGGATGACGTCTGGTATTTCTTGGGCCTTTCCAAGTGGACTATAGATAATGGTCTCCGGCCGTTTGCTCACGACTGGGAGCCCCATCATGGCCGCCTGGTCGACCCATCCGGCCTCTAATACGGCACCAACATCGTCTTTGGTAGCTGCTTCCTCAAGTGTGAGAAATCCATGGGTGTAGCTACCAACACTGCAGTTGGCGTGGTCGTCAGCCGTGGTGGCGAACGTGTCGGTAGTTGCGTGCATCCAGAAGACGCACCCAGCGGGAACCTGGCCAGTCCTGCCGTGTTCGTTCGGCTCAGGATAGCTGTCGCTACGCCGAGGAGTTTCATCTATCTGCCCGACTTGTCGAAAAGAAATAGCTACAGGAGCGGCAAGTGGTTGCAAGGTTGCCATTAACCGGCTATTCAACAAATCGCAATTAGTTTGTGCCATTTTCTTTATCCTGCTTGGAAATTCCCCTGTCTTTGGGTTCTGGAGGAATGGCATATGGAGGAGCCACCAGAGAGAACGACAGTGACCGGGTTGGCGTTAATAGTCAGTAGCGGCGAGGGACGCGCGGATGATTTCGTTATCGTTTCTATGAAAAATGTGCTTGTTGGAATAGGCGGGATGTGACCAATTCACTTTTCGGTCGAAATTGCGTCTTGGTCCAAACCCTGCGTCACCCGTCGGTTCGATGAGTTTTATGCGGCTCCGCTCTACGTAGCCCGCAGGCGTGAATTCCGCAATGATTAGGAACCCGTCATCGTTGACCACAAAGTAACGGTCGTCTTGTTTTACGATAAATGCTGTGCCCCATCTAGCTTGGGCAGTCATCTGATCGCTCATCCAGAGGCGCTCACCGGTTCTTGCGTCGAGTCCCCTTAGTTCGCCATAGCTACCGACGCCATAAAAATAATCCCCGTCGATTAACGGTGTCGTGATTAAGGCATGAAGTCCTTCGGTTTCATCGGGCATCTCACTTCGGCTTTGGCCTCTCCAGAGCAGTTCGGCATCTGGGCGATCCTGGTTCAGCTCCATCATCATGGAACCCCGATAGAACTGGGTAACGAGCAGGTAGTTTCCGCTGTGGACAGGTGTAGCAACTGACATCCCAGCTCCTGCTTCCCAGGTCTCCTCCCAGTAGAGTTGACCCGTTTCAGGGTTGAGGGACGCTAGAGCGGCAGCGTGCCATATGATCAACTGTCTAGCGCCGCCGGCTTCAATGATGATCGGCTGCCCGTAGCCCATCTCCCCGACGACGTCTAGGGCCCGCCAAAGTTCGACTCCGGTTCGTTTGTCGAAGGCCATGACTAGGCCGCCAGGTTCTCCGCCTACTACCGTGATCAAGCGGTCACCATCCACGATTGGTGAACTGGCGACACCCCAGGTTGGGATGAAGCTATCGTAATCAGCAATGTAGTGCTTTTCCCAGATGATCTCTCCGGTTTCGGCATCGAGACAGTAGAGATCACCAGCGGCGCCAACTACATACACGTGGTCTCCGTCGACAGTGGGTGTAGCCCTGGGGCCTATGGCGTAAGAGACCATTAACATCCGATACGACGTTGGCCATTCTCTGGTCCAGAGCACTTCCCCGGTTTCTTCGTCGATGGCAAGGGCTCGTTCAGTCCCGTCCATCGTGCGTGATTCCGGATCTTCAGACCAATCGGTGATGAATACTCGCCCATCAGCAACGGCTGGACCCGAATACCCAGCGTTGACTGGAACTCGCCATTTAACCTGCAATGCTGCTGGGAGCTCATCGACGATTCCTGTTTCGCTCCACACGGCATCTCTGCCTTCACCACGCCACTCAGGCCAGTCGTTGGCAAATGTCTCTGTCGCTCCGAGTAAGACTATGGCCAGTGTTACTAGGGTTTTAAGAAATAGTGTTGTTGAAAAATTAGTGATCCAGAATGGCATGCGGAGCTCCTCCGAGCAAACGAGACTGGCCAGTGTACAGGATGGTTTGTTCTTATGAAAGCCTATACTGACTGCAGAGGGAACAGGGTTGTCATGCTCCCAGTCTATTCCTTCAGCGTAGTGCTAGACAAAACATCTAGACGGTTTTCAAGCGTGTCTCCTATGTTGGGAACGAAAGTAGCGGCTGTGTATTGATAGTTACTCGTGGACCGTATGCCACTGGCTGGTTCCTGTCGTTAGTCGTTACAAGCGGAACCACGGTGTGGGCTCAGGCCCTCACTCCGCCGCTGGTGTCCGAGTTGGTGACTTCGGATGTTCGAAATAGTAGGACGGAGGTCCGCGCGACGAGGGTTGAGGAGCCCCTTCAGATTGACGGGCGACTCGACGAGTCTGTGTATGCCATAGTCCAACCGGTCAGTGGCTTTATTCAGCAATTGCCTGATGAAGGGGAGCCAAGCAGTGAACGTACCGAGGTTTGGCTCTTTTTTGACAACGAGAATATCTATATCTCAGCCCGCTGCTACGATAGGGCTCCACCACATGAGTGGGTAGCGAATGAGATGCGGCGTGACGTCGGTCAGCTCCGGAACAATGATTCTTTTTCGGTCATGCTCGACACATTTCACGATCGGCGCAACGGTGTGGCGTTCCTCGTGAACCCGATCGGCGGATTCTCTGACTTTGCGATTTCCAACGAAGGAGCCCGGGTCAATACCGACTGGAACACAATTTGGGATTCTCGAACTGACCGTTTTGGTGATGGCTGGACGGTGGAAATCCGAATCCCATTCAAATCGTTGCGCTACCGGCCGATGAAGGTTCAGACCTGGGGTATTCAGCTGCGTCGTATCATCCAGCGGAGAACCGAAGCGGCGTATTTGACAGCCTTGCCCATCTCCGCTGCGCAGGGAAATAGTGTAATCGCTGGGTTGTGGCGGGTGTCGCTGGCAGGAACTTTAGTGGGGCTCGAGGTGCCAGACCGGAGCAACAATGTGGAGGTCAAGCCATACGGTATTGGCGGGGTGACAAATGATGGTTCCGGGAGCTCCTCCAGTCAGGAAGAGTTATCTGGCCAAGTTGGATTCGACGTGAAGTACGGGATTACCCGTAACTTAACGGCCGATTTCACTTATAACACCGACTTTGCCCAAGTCGAGGTAGACGAGCAGCAGGTGAATTTGACTCGGTTCAGTCTGTTCTATCCAGAGAAGCGGGAGTTTTTCCTCGAAGGTAGGGGGAATTTCGATTTCGCCGGCGCTACTCGCAATACAGCGGTGCCGACGTTGTTTTTTAGCCGGCGCGTAGGCTTACAGTCGGGTAGGGTTGTTCCCATCCTTGCTGGCGGGAGGCTGACTGGGAAGGTGGGCGCGTTTGATGTTGGTGCCATGAGTATCCAAACAGGCGGTGAGTCGATGTCTGCCGCTGAGCCAACCAACTTCACGGTACTCCGAGTGAAACGGGATGTCCTCCGTCGCAGCAGCGTCGGAGGGATCTTCACGAGCCGATCGATCTCGTTGGCTGGTGCAGGTTCCAACCAGGCTTATGGACTCGATGGCCGGTTTGCTTTCTTTGACAATCTGAATCTATTGGGTTACTTGGCTCGAACGCAAACGCCTGGTCGACAGAGGCAAGATGATAGCTATCTTGGCCAGATTAATTACGCCGGTGACAGATATGGCCTCGATCTGAGCCACCTTCTCATTGGCGACAATTTCAATCCTGAAATCGGTTTTCTCCGGAGGGGTAACATCAGACGGTCTGCTTTGTTAGCTCGATTTAGCCCGAGGCCACGGTCGGTCGACTGGCTGCGACGTATTAGTTTCGAAGGAGGCGTTGATTACATAGAGGCGGCCGACGACCGATTATTGGAGACCCGTGAGCGGGAAATCCAGGTAGACCTCCAACTCGAAAATAGCGACCGATTCACATCGTCCGTTGTGGACCGCTACGAGCAATTAACAAGACCATTTGCTATCGCTCCTGGCGTGGAACTTGGGCCCGGTGGTTACAGTTTTCAACAATTCCGCCTAGGTTATAGCTTTGGCCCACGGCGTCCTGTGAGTGGAGCAGTAGCAGTTCGGTCTGGTCGATTCTGGAGCGGTAGTGCGACGACGCTCGAATTACGCCGGGGTCGAGTGGAAATCACCCCGCAGTTTTCGGTCCAGCCAAGCGTATCGCTCAATTGGGTCGATCTCCCAGAGGGGCGTTTTACAACTAATCTCGGCCGATCACGCGTTACCTATACGTTCTCACCTCGAATGTTTCTGAGTGGACTTCTCCAATACAACTCTAGTGGACACACATTCAGTACCAACATCCGATTGCGTTGGGAATACTCTCCTGGGAGTGAATTGTTCGTTGTCTATACGGAGGACCGAGACCTCGAACCTTTCCGGTCGTATCGGGTTGCGGCGAGCAACAGGGGTTTTGTTGTAAAGATGAACAGGTTGTTTCGGTTCTAATTAATTGTGTATTTGGTCTGTGGATAGGGGGCAGAAGGTTAGGGCTCGTCGCTTGTTGAAGTGAATGGGTCAGAGAAGCGCGGGTCAGTTAGAAAGGCTGTGTCAGTCAACATTGCTAGAAATGCAAGCAAGCCATTGATTTCCAAATCGGTTAAATTTAACCGAATGGGTTCTACCGCCCCGCCCGTTACAACCACACGACGATCGAGCAGCCTCATGTCAAGGAATGGGTGAGGCGCGACCTGGCTATTGTAGTGTTCTATGACCTCGCGTAATGTCGCGAACCTACCGTCATGCATATATGGTTGGGTTACCTCAATATTGCGGAGCGAAGGTGCTTTAAAACGCTCGTCCCCGGCGCCGTAGTCTGTGTTCTGGCCTGGGGAGAGTCCGATGTTCCGTGGACTCAGGCTGATCTGGGCATCGGTGACATGACAGCGGCCGCAACCGGCCCCTCGTGGCTCGCTTCCTGGATCGGTGACGAATAGCTGATGCCCGAGGCGTTGAGCCGGAGTGAGATGGGCCACGAAAGCGCCAGACCCTGGGAGCCCTGCTGAACGGGCTACATCGTAGGCCGACCTGTGGGACACGAGTGCCCTGACGAACTGCGCTAGGGCTCTGGCCACACGGTCTTGTGTGACGGCTGATGTTCCAAAGGCACGTGTAAACAATGAGCGATAAAACGGGGTGGTGCTGAGTCTTACTATGAGCTCCTCGAGCGGTAGCCCCATTTCGACCGAATCGTGAATCGGTGCAAGTACCTGGGCCTCCAACGTTTCAGCCCGTTCGTCCCAAAAAAATCGTCCCCGAAGGTAGTAACGTGCATTGGTCAAGCTCATTGAATGGCGGCGAGTGACCTGTCCATCGAAACCGATGCTGAACTGACGAGGGTCTGAGAATCCGTTCCTTTGCTGGTGACAGGACCCGCATGAGACCTGACCATTGAGTGATAACCGGGTGTCATAGAAGAGCACCCGGCCCAATGTCGCACCATCGTCGGTGGTGGGGTTGTGGATTGGTGTGTTGTCGGTTGCCGCAATGCTCTCGGGGTGGTCGATATTAGTGAAATGATAAGGCAGGGCGTTGGTGTAGCGGTAGGGGGAAGTAGGTAATGCCGGTTCGGTGAGTCTGGGCGGGGTGGTCGGTCTCCCTTGAGTTGCACCTGGCACTGGGTAAACGTTAGCTGTAAGAAAAACCAAGAGGAGAAAAGATATGCGGGCGTTCACATAGGACACTGTAGCCCCTTCCTCGCGTTCCTGCACCTTATCTTGGTGTGATGAGCCTTGGTCAAACTCTATTGCTGTATGTGGCTATAATGGTTTTTCGCTTCAGGTGAATCGCGTCAGGGAATAGATGGCTCGGCATTTTAGTAGCGATTCAGCCAGTGCCCGCCAGACGGGTTTGCCGAGTGTGTCTCAAGATGGCAGGTGAGGACAACCGTAAAAGCACGATGGCTAATTGAGGAGAAGATTCATGCAAGCTATTACAGTCATTAATTTGGCGCTAGTTGGCGTGCTCACCGTCACTGGGGCGACAGCGCAGTCCAAGGATGTCGACCTTGAAGCCGCTGATGGTGTGAGGCTAAAAGCAACCTATAGCTCTCCGGGACGACCGGGACCAGGAATGCTGCTTATTCACCAATGTAATATGGACCGCACATCGTGGACAAATATCTCCACAGCTCTTGTGGATGCTGGTGTTCATGTCCTGACCTTGGATCTCCGTGGTTTTGGGGATAGTGAGGGTGAGGGTATCTCGGGCGGTTTTCCAACACTCCTCCAGAAGTCTGCAGGAGATTCGGATATGGCCCTTGAGTATCTTTCGTCCCAGTCTGGTGTGGATGTGGCCCGTCTGGGTGTCGGGGGAGCTAGCTGCGGTGGAATGATTTTGGCTGACTTGGCAGCGCGGCGCCCTGGGGTCAAGGCACTGATGTTGCTGTCGAGTCCACCGAGCGAAACGGCGGTCCAGAATATGGCCGATACACCTGGTTTGGCAGTTTTCGGTGCAGCGACGGAAGACGATCCGGTTACGCGTGGTGTTGCCGATGCCCTTAGAGGAGCCGTAGCGGGGTCAAAGCATCCACACTCCATAGCTAAGATCTACGAAGGCACCGAACATGGCCTGCCGATGTTCGAGACAAACCCTGATCTCGAGCCTCAACTCCTCGATTGGCTCAAGAACGAACTTTCGAACTAGTGACGACTTGGACCATTACACAACGCCGATGAACCACAGTTTCAATTACGTGGCTGTGGAACGGATAGCGAGATGGGTGACGGTGCTAGGCACGCTGCTGGTCAGCGTGCCTTTGCCGGTGGCTGCGCAGGCAGCTTCTGGCCAAACGGTACGAAGTGTAGCTATCACGGTAGAAGAGACTGTTGGCATTCGCCGGAACTTCTATCCGGTCAACGTGAGGGTTCCTTTCCCTCCAGGTGTACTGGATCAGTTTGGACAAACTCGGTTGGTTGCAGTCGAAGATGGGGCGGAGGTGGCGGCACAGAGTACGGTCATTTCATATTGGCCTGACGGCTCGATCCAGTGGTTGCAGGTCGACTCCAATATAAGCATGGGGCCTGAGGAGACAAGGTCTCTTCGACTTGAATACGGCCCGGTTGTGGCTCTTGGTGAAAATGGCAGTCGTGGTCTAACCCTCATTGAGGAGATTGGTGCAGTGCAGGTCGGACGTGTTCGGTTTGGAAAAAACGGATTCCCTCTTGTCAGATCTGTTGCCTATCGCCAGGAGGTAATCGCTCCTGGATCAAACGGTTTTGTCGTGACGGATACCTCAGGAATTGCGTACGAACTTGGTGGTGCTGATGTGTCGTTTGAGGTCGTGCGGAGAGGACCCGTCTATGTTGAATTGAGCTATAGCGGTCGCGTAATGCTGCCAGACGGTGTACCCCTTCCTTTCGCTTTAACTATCGAGATGCCGAACAGCAAATCATGGGTTAAGGCAACGGCAGTGGTGGAGGACCAAAATAACCGTCTGCGTGGGCTTGAATTCCATTCTCCGCTTGCTCTTGGCCCTCACCCGTGGGTCTGGGACTTTGGAACTGACCGGTGGACCTACGGGGTGCTCCGGAATGAGGATGGTTCTGTAACATTGCAGAATGACATCACCGTCAAAGGTGAGGCCAAGTGGTGGGTTAACACAGGATCGGTTGGACAAGAGCGTTCCTATGAGACTAGTGGGTCGACTACCCCAGTCCTCCCAGGCTGGGGGCACCTCCAAGGGAATGCAGAGGTGGTTGCCTTTGCGGTGGACCGGTTTGCTACCATTGCCGGTTCACACCGTATTGCCATCAACGGGTCTGGGTTGGTGAGCTTTCAGGTTGAGCCAGCAGAGCCTGCCAGTCGGCATAAATTGACGGTTTATCAGCATTTCGTTTCGAACCCTGTTCAGATTGGTGCGGCTACTAGTCCGCCATCAATGCTTCAACCTTTGGTTGCCAGAGTGGACCCGCAGCAATATGCCGCGAGTGGGGTAACAGAGTCGCTGGATCGCTGACCATCAAGCGAGCGTTCGCTGCCGTTAGGGCTTCATTGAGGGACAGCACTATTTGTCCGTTGGTCAACCCTCAGACGCGTCGCTGGTGGTATAGTCCAGCTTCGACTAACAGTTCTGTGTGTGGGGCGGTATATAGATGGGGTGCATCCCGTGTCTGGTGTGTCTTGGTGTCTGCCTCATGGTTTCGACCTACACCCAAGTCTGAGATTTATAGTATTCGTGAGGTTGCTGAAAATTTATATATGCTCGGCAGTGAACCGGCAATTCCAGGTATGCAGACCAGAGGCAAGACTGCGGTTTTTGTTACGGCAATTGAGGTGACTCTGGTTGACACGAACCTCGAGGGTTACGGTCAGGAGGATCGTAGACCATGAGCACAACGAGCAAAGGAAGGCTGGGTCCCTGGAGGCCGACGGTTATATTAATATCGTGACCTATGTTGGGTCGGCTGTCTGACAGCGGAGGACGTCTGGATGGGCAAACAACTTTTTTCAGTTCTCGTAGCGGCTATTGGTCTGGCGTTCGTGTTTTCGGCATTGGTTGCGGGCCAGACAGCTGATACAGAATCGGCTCGAACGCCTTGGGGTGACCCAGATTTGCAGGGCACTTGGTCCTATGCGTCATTGACGCCATTGCAGCGACCAACCTCAATGTCTGACAAAGAGTTTTTTACTGCTGAAGAAGCGGCTCAGCGAAACTATTCTGTGACCCTTGACCAGCCGGCGACTCCAGGAAGTGTTGGTTCCTACAATGCCCTGTGGTTTGACCGGGGAGAAGTTAGCTCAGATTTGCGAACATCGTTGATCGTCGATCCGCCAAACGGCCGTTTACCCACCTTGCCAGCCGTTGCTGAAAGGCTATCTGCCCGGCGTGACTATCTTCAAGAGCATCCGGCTGATTCTTGGGTTGACCGCACTAACTGGGACCGCTGTATCACTTACCATGGTGTCCCGCCAATTTCCACCGGTTACAACAACACCTATCAAATCCTCCAGACTCCAACTTATATAGCGATCCGCGTCGAAAATATCCATGACGTGCGGATTATTCCGCTCGATGATCGCCCTCAGCTAGATGACTCTATCCGTCAATGGAATGGAGCATCACGAGCTCATTGGGAAGATGACACATTAGTTGTAGAGACTCGAAATTTCAGCGATAAAACGGTTCATCGGTTTCCGTCGTCTCTGAATACTAGGGCGGTCGAACGGTTTCGCCGGGTTAGTGAGGACCAGATTGACTACCGATTTACCATCGAAGACTCAACTGTGTATACGAAACCTTGGACCGCCGTTAGACCGATGCCGCGTCTTAAGGATTACATCATTTATGAATATGCCTGCCACGAGGGCAATTACGCTATGACCAATATTTTGACGGTTGAGCGTGTGCAAGAGAGTGAAGCGGTTCGGACAAGGTAGGGTCTGGAGTAGAAGACCCAAGATTGGGGAAGTGCTTTTGTGTTGAAACGCTTTGGCAGTTCGTTAATGGTCTCGGCGTCATGGCTGTTGGCTGTGGGGCTGGGGTGTCAGATACTAGTGGCCGCTGGGCAGCAACAGCAGCCTGATCGGGCTCAGAGTCAGAGGCTCTACCCGGCTTTGCAGAGGCCGTCTGGTGATGTCGAGTTGATTGCGAGAGGACGGGCTCTCTACGGTATCAGTTGTCGAGCCTGCCATGGGATTGACCTGCGTGGCGGCGATCTGGGGGGACCAAACCTGCTTCGGTCTCAGCTCGTACTGAGGGATCAAGCAGGCGAACTGATGGGACCCGTGATCCGTGGCGGTCAGGTGGGTTCTGGGGGGAGCGCAATGCCCGCCCAACCACTTTCTGACGAAGATATTCTAGCTGTGACAGCGTACATTCATGACGTTTTGGGGACTGCTTCTCGCCAGGGTGGTCCACCGTTAGGTGAGGCGTTTGAACTAGACATCCTGGTCGGTGATCCGGCGGTAGGTCGAGATTACTTTATAGAAAACTGTAGTTCCTGCCACTCTCCGAGTGGGGACCTACAAGGCTTGGCGGCTAGGATCTCCAGACCTCAAGAGCTTCAAAACACATGGGTCCGAGGTGGGGCGAGAACCTCTGAACGCCCGCCAGTAACAGCCAGGGTTACGATGCCATCTGGCGAAACGGTAGAAGGAGTCGTGGAACGACTTAGCGATTTTCTCTTGGTGCTCACTGATCCTGCGGGTCGGCATCGGTCATTCAGTCGGCAAGGTGAAAACCCAGTGATCGAGTTGGATGACCCAATGGCTGGCCATAGGCAGATGCTGCCACGGTACACCGACACCGATATTCATAACGTTACAGCTTATCTGGCAACCCTGAAATGAGAGTTCTTTGTATAGTCGTATCCACCTTGTTGATTGTGATGCCGTCCAGCGGTGTCTCGCAGGTAGCTGGTCTCGATCCCGCAGCGCTCGTGCTGCCGCTTGAGGAGTCGTGGCCCACCTACTCCGGTGACTACACTGGTCGCCGCTACAGTCGACTTAATCGAGTGACAACTGAGAATGTTCACCAGCTCTCACTCGGGTGGACCCGTAGCTTCGATACCGGAATGCCGTTGCTCGTCGGTCCAAATGCACCGGATTTTGTTGGGGGTGAAGGAACTGGGGAGTTCACGATAGGGTCACAGCGCATCAAGGGTTCTATTTTGCAGGTTGGGGATCTCCTTTATGTGACGGCTCCGGACCATGTTTGGGCTATCGACGTCAGGGACGGCTGGACCCGTTGGCACTACTTCTGGAAGACTCGCGGTGGCCCGCACATCGGTAATCGCGGTGTGGCTATGTGGCGTGAGTCCATTATTTTTGAGACAGTCGATAACTACCTGGTGTCGCTTGACTCCCATACAGGAGAAGAACGGTGGCATACAGAGATCGCTAGCTTCGAAGAACAGTATTTTTCGACGATGGCACCGATTGTTGTTGGTGACCATCTGCTAGTTGGCACTGGAAACGATCTTGATGCGCCGGGGTTTTTGCAGTCGTTTGATCCTGAGACTGGCGAGCTTCAGTGGCGGTTTTACACGGTTCCGATGAGTGAAGGTGACGTCGGGATTGATACTTGGCCCAATCTTGATGCGGCTCGACATGGCGGTGGTCAGGTCTGGGTTCCAGGCTCTTATGATCCGGAGACGAACTACTATATCTTCGGTACTGGCAACCCGACTCCAGGCTATACCGGGGTTGCCAGACGGGGTGACAACCTATTCACCTGCACTTTGATTGCGGTTGATGTGGATACGGGTGAGATGGCTTGGTATTTTCAGACTTCACCGCACGATACCCACGATTGGGATTCGGCACAGACGCCAATTCTGATCGATGGCATCATTGATGGTGTGCCCCGTAAACTTGTTTCCACAGCTGCACGCAATGGCTATTTTTTTACAATCGATCGTGTGACAGGTCAGCATGTAGTAACAACACGCTATGGTGCGACCTCAAATTGGGCAAGCCACATTCGGGAAAATGGGTCCCCGAATCCACACCCAGCCAAAGAAGCCATTATCCCGGGGACGCTCGTGTCGCCTGTCGAAGGAGGTGTTGCCAATTGGCAACCTCCGGCCTTCAACCCAGGTACAGGGCTGTTCTATACCCAGGAGAACAACGGATTTAACTTGCTATATCTGACTGATCCGGACCCACGTGGTTCAATGGGTCTCGGTGGTAAGGACCGGGTCACGGTTGGGACAGGGGGGAATGCGTTTACGGCCATTGACTATCGAACTGGCGAACCACGCTGGCGTCATGCCTGGCCGGTTGGCGGGGGTGGCGGAGCTGGGGTCTTGACCACAGCAGGCGGTCTGGTGTTTACGGGTGATGGTAGTGGTAATTTCGTGGCATTTGATGCTGGTGATGGGGCCTTGCTCTGGCATACGGGTATCGGCAATATCTCCAATGCACCCCAGACCTACCTTATTGATGGCCAGCAACATGTTCTTGTGGCGGTTGGCCAGCAGTTATTTGCCTTTGTTATGAACTAACGCTACGGGGAGGTGTCTGTCTCCGCCTGAGATTTATCAGTGGTTTTGGCCCAACTTGATGTAGCCCTGTTGGGCTGTTAATGGTTAGCCCGCCTAGCCGTCCGGTTACTGTTGAGGTGGGTGCCTGTTTAGAATGGGGCCTTAGAACCTAGCGACCAGTGCAAAGGTCACTATTTGATCGACCGGATTCAGCGGTGTCAATACTATGTGGTTGGTCAGAGCACCCTTTGATGACATCAACGGGACAGCCTCATGTGATGGCAGGTGGTCGTAGAGCAGCTGCCAACTGACTTTGAGTGCTAGAAGACTACTCACGCTAACTGAAATCGCATTAATGAGATCGGCTCTGAAGTCGGTTGTTGTTTCCAGGTTTTCATCGGCTACTATGCTGCTCGTGAATTCGGTCGTTGGTGTGACTTGGCGATCGAATTCATATGAGAGTCTGATACCAACGAAGCCATCATTGCTATTTGGTAGTGCAGCTATGTCTTGTTGGATCGTGTAGCTTATACCGTAGGTAGTCTTAAATACCGTTACATCGTTGTCGATCCAGGTTTGGCCGATACCACCATTCCCGGTATATCGGTTATTGAACCCTGCAAATGTGTTGCGGTCCCACCCACCTCCAATGTGCCAGAATGTTTCACCCTGCAGATTCCGGTTATACCGGCCTCGGGTGAAGTAGTGTTCGGCGGTCAAGATTGTTTCTGATGTTTCTAACACCTGAAAGTCTAAGGGCGATCGCCCAGTAGCGACCCGGGTGGTTTGAGTTGATTTTGCTCGAAGCGCGCCCATTTCAAGCGATACCCGAGAGGTGTCCCGATCTCCGATGAGCTCATTGCGTAGCCCTAATGTTGTAGCCTGCGCGTTGCCGGCGGTAAACACCATGGTTAATTCAGCCGTGTCTGACCATCCCTGGGGAGATTGTTGTGCGGCGACAGTTTTGGTTGTCATGATGCAAAGGGCCGTGGTCCCGATGGCCCCAAGCATTAATTTCCAGCTAAGGTGAGGTGTCGTTTGTGGAGGGGTGTGTCGAGAAAGAAGAAAACGGGATACGGACATTCGAGGGGGGAGTCAAATTTGAGCCATAACGCGCGCGGG
>CEUS01043976.1_pt1 | contig 15350 bp, 12 predicted proteins | sample 427031 | NCBI WGS metagenome assembly CEUS01 (sample SAMEA2622837, study PRJEB7988) | marine metagenome | biome: marine biome (ENVO:00000447); feature: marine epipelagic mixed layer (ENVO:xxxxxxxxx); material: "saline water (ENVO:00002010), including plankton (ENVO:xxxxxxxx)" | depth 140 m | reverse complement strand
GAGCCGAGTATACAAAGGATGGGTCCCGAGAGGATACTAATACAACTCCCAGGGGTGGGTGTGACTAAAGCTAATATAGTATTTTCCGAGGCAATACAGCTTGAAGAATTGAAAGCCGTATTTGACTCAGTCGATAGGTCATCTGTATCTATAGATAGTCAAGACTCCTTAACCTACGATGTAGAGCTGCCTTCTCTGGAGCCTGCCAGATTTGACTCTGATGGAAAGGTTGTTAGAGTGGCAGAAAGGGATCTTATAGAAGTAGCTCTAAGAACAGCATTCCCAGATATAGATATTCTCTATTCGATATCCGGAGGGGTCGAAGAGGCTAAAAAACTCATTGGACAAACAGCTCAACTTGAGATTAAAGAAAGGATCTGTAAGAACGATCCTTCAGATTTAACTCAACAATGTGAAAATCCTGAATATCATGTTGATAATGACTTAGGTTTGACAGGTGAAGATTTGGCACTGGCGTACGCAGGAGTACAACCTAATACCGGATTGCCAGTTGTTAATATAGAATTTAATGGTGAAGGTACGAGAATATTTGCAGAGCATACCTCACGCATAGCTGGCACAAACAATAGGACGGCCTTTTTCTTGGATAATGAACTTGTGATTGATCCAATTGCGGTACAAGCGATAACTGGTGGCAGGGCATATATCCAGGGACCAGATTTTACACCAGAAAGTGTCCGTACTGTAGCGATTCAACTAGAATCTGGCCGCCTGCCAATCCCGCTAGTATTGATACAAGAGAAAGAAGTAGATGCCACATTGGGGGAGGATTCACTTCGAAAGAGCTTGGTAGCTGGACTTATTGGACTTGGTTTAGTTCTGTTCTTTATGGCAGCTTACTACAGGCTTCCAGGAATAATAGCGTGTATAGCTCTTATAATATATGGAATTATAGTCCTTGCAATACTTAAATTATGGCCCATAACATTAACATTGGGAGGTATTGCTGCATTTATCTTATCAATAGGTATGGCTGTGGACGCAAATATACTTATATTCGAGCGTATGAAAGAAGAGATCAGATCAGGAAGAAGTCTTATAGCATCGTTGGACACAGGGTTTAATAGGGCTTGGCCTGCAATACGAGATAGTAATGTATCTACATTCATAACGTGCGCAATTTTGTTCTGGTTTGGCACCAGATTGGGAACAGGAGTTGTAACTGGTTTTGCTTTGACTTTGTTTATTGGAGTCTCAATAAGCATGTTTTCTGCTTTGATAGTAACAAGGACTTTCCTTAGAATAGTAGCAATAACACCCTTGGGACGTATGCCATCGGTATATACAAACGTACGAAAAAATGTTTCGCCTGAAGAAGATTCCACAGGCAGCAGGGAACGGAGATAATTAGCAGTGAATTTTGTTGGTAAAAGATATTGGTTCGTGAGATCCTCGATTCTGATTATCATCATTGGGGTGACATCATTGGTAATGTCCGGTGGATTGAACCCAGGGCTTGAGTTCACTGGTGGTGCCTCTATGACATTAGAATTTGAAAAAGACGTAGATCAAGGGGAACTCAGGGACAGTTTATCTGGGCTAGGATATACTGATACCGTAATCCAAAAGGTCGAGGATAATAGTTATTTCATAAGAATTGTTAGCCTAGCAGATACAGAGACGGCTGAGACTTCAGAACGCGAAAAAATACTTAACGGAGTAAATGAGGATCTAGGGATTCGAATTAGAAACAGTGATTATTTTTCGGTTTCTCCAACAATAGCTGCAGAAACCGTCAGAAATGCAGTGATAATAGTAGCAATAGCAGCAGTGGCAATACTTTTCTATATAACTTGGGCTTTTAGAAGAATTCCTTCACCGTTTAGATATGGATTTGCGGCGATAATTGCGTTGATTCATGACGTATTGATCGTTATGGGTATGTTTTCGATACTAGGTCGTATTTGGGGTCTTGAAGTGAATGCTATGTTTATAGCAGGTATTCTTACAATAATAGGATATAGTGTACACGATACAATTGTAGTATTTGATAGGATACGAGAGACATTGAGCAGAAACGTCATAAGAGACCTATCAACCGCCATAAATGTTAGCATAGAAGATACTTTGGGTAGATCTCTAAACACGAGCTTAACTATACTGTTTACAATATTGGCGCTTATGCTCTTTGGTGGTTCTACAATAATTGACTTCTTAGTGGTGTTAATGATCGGTATAATAGTAGGAACTTACAGTTCAATATGTATAGCCAGCCAGATACTACTTATCTGGGAGAACCGCGAATTAGGTCAGATATTTAGAAAGCTGCCTATCCCATTCTTACAACGGTAACATCATTGCCTAGAATGGCGCATTGATTTATATTTCTCGTCTCCACTCGGACCTACCTTGCTCTAATAGGTCGTTACCATATATATCATTCACTACTATTACAGGAAAATCTTGGACTTCCAGTTTCCGAATCGCTTCAGGGCCAAGATCTTCATAAGCAACTACTTCTACACTCTTTATGGTCTCAGAGAGCAATGCTCCTGAGCCTCCAATTGCTCCGAAATAGACTGCTTTATGGCTAATTAGGGATTCCCTAACTTCTTTGCTTCTACCACCTTTGCCTATTGCTGCTTTGATTCCTTGGTCCAACATTCTTGGAGTAAATGGGTCCATTCTGTAAGCTGTTGTTGGCCCTGCAGAGCCTATAACTTCTCCTGGTCTTGGAGGTGTTGGTCCAACATAGTAGATTATCTGACCGTTCAGATCTATAGGTGTACCTTCACCTTTGTCTAATGACTCTACTATTCTCCTGTGGGCAGCGTCCCTAGCTGTGTAGATCACCCCTGTTAGTAGGACTTCGTCCCCAGTTTTAAGGCTCTCTATAGCTTCTTCAGTTAGCGGGGTATTGATCTTTTTCATAAGGATAGCCCTCTTATATTATATATTCTCATATAGTGGCAGTCTTTAGCCTAGCACTATGGCATTGTAGATTTACTCCAACTGGGAGTGAGGTTATATGGGTTGGGTGAGTTTCTATGTTTACAGCCAAGGCAGTAGACCTACCTCCCCAAGCCTGAGGACCAATCCCACTAGCGTTAACTATTTCCAGTAGCTCCTGTTCAAGTTCTGCGACTTCAGGGTCTGGATTGAGCTCCCCAACTTTTCTAAGTAGGGATTTCTTTGCCATGTGCATTACATGTTCTGCCGTTCCACCAATGCCAACTCCTACTATTAGGGGAGGGCAAGGGTTACCTCCAGATTCCTCTATGGCCTTCAATGTGAAATCTATTACGCCCTTTTTCCCGTCTCCTGGCCTAAGAATCGCAAGTCGGCTCATGTTTTCACAGCCACCGCCCTTTGGGAGTATAGTTATTTTAAGATCTTCACCTGGGACTATATCTGTATGTACTATAGGTGGGGTGTTGTCTCCGGTGTTGATTCGCGCTGAGAATGGTTGGTTGACTATTGAATTTCTCAGAAAACCCTCTTTATATCCAGACCTGACCCCATCTGAAAGGGCATCTATAAGATGACCTCCGATTAGGTGCACATCCTGACCTATTTCTAGGAATATAACTGTTGTACCTGTATCTTGGCATAGTGCTATTTGCTTTTCTGCAGCTATTTCGGAGTTCTTGACTATCATGTCCAAGACTTTTTGGGCCCTAGGGGCCTCTTCATTTTTCCGAGCCTTTTTCAGTGCGTCTAATACGTCATCAGGTAGGAAGAAATTGGCTTCCTGTGACATTCTTGAGACAGTATCTCTTATATCAGATACATGAATTTCTCTCATATCTCCTCCAGTAAAGAAATTATAGGATCAGTAGCACCAATATACTAGTTAGGGAATTACTGTTCCCAAAGCAGATATAGTATATCTAGCTGCCACGCTTGCTCATGACATCTATTAGTTCAGTTACAGCTGCGGCGGAGTTATCTAGATTTGCTTTCTCATCTGTAGAGAGTTCTACCTCAATTATCTCCTCTATACCTTTGGCACCTAGTTTGACTGGCACTCCTATATATAGACCATCGATGCCGTATTCGCCTTTAAGGTATGCGGCACAAGGGACTATTCTCTTCTTGTCCAATATTATAGAGTCGACCATTTGGGCAACAGCTGCTGAGGGAGCGTAGAAAGCGCTACCAGTCTTGAGTAATCCTACTATTTCTGCACCGCCATCTCTCGCTCTTTGTACTATAGGTTCCAGTACATCTGGTGCCAACAGCTTTGATATAGGTATACCCGCTACGTTAGTAGATTGCACTAAGGGAACCATAGTGTCACCATGTCCACCTAAAACATATGCTTGGACATCCTCTACGGATGCATTTACAGCCTCGGAGAGGAATGTTCTAAATCTGGCTGTATCCAGTATGCCAGCCATACCTATTACTCTTTCCCTAGGGAATTTAGTTATATCAAGAGCCTGCTGTGCCATTGCGTCTAATGGGTTAGATACCACAATGATTATTGACTCTGGAGAGTATTTTGCTACTTGTTCTGCAACTCCACCAACTATGTCCATGTTAGTGAAGAGTAAATCGTCTCTGCTCATGCCAGGTTTGCGAGCTATTCCGGCAGTGATAACTACCACATCAGAATTTGCCGTGTCCTCATAGGAGTTAGTTCCTGTGATTTTGCTATCCGTACCTAGGACAGGTCCGGATTCTAACATGTCTAGAGCCTTACCTTGAGGAAGGCCTTCTACTATATCCACTAGGACTATATCAGCGTATCCTCTTTCAAATAAGCGTTGTGCTACTGTTGCTCCTACATTTCCTGCCCCAACTACCGTTATCTTCTTACGCACGTTTCTTCAAATCCTCCTTATAAATCCATATATAAATTATTACAACCTTGGTTTGCCTAATTGTATCCTAGGAGATCCCACTGTATCGATTCCATCTCTCTTCAAGGTCCGGTTGCATAACAGTGTTGAGCAAGTATTCTCCTAGTTCTCTACTAGTGGCTCCTGTGTTTCTTCCTGTCATGACGACTTTGCGTTCATATTGTCCGCATACGTCGAGCGCTTTGTGAAGTTTCGAACCAAGTTCTGGGAACCCGATGTGTTCTAGGAGCATTGCACCTGCCCGTAATACTGAACTCGGATCAGCGAATTGATCTCTACCCTCATTTACCATTCTGGGAGCTGTTCCATGAATTGCTTCAAACATGGCGTATCGGAGTCCGATATTTGCACTTCCGGCGGTTCCAACCCCCCCCTGAATCTGACCAGCTTCGTCGGTGAGTATGTCTCCGTATAGGTTTGGTAAAGCCAGTACTTGGAATTCGTGGCGGCGTGCAGTATCTAGTAACTTTGCGGTCATTATGTCTATATACCAGCCGTCCCAGCTGATGCCAGGGTACTTTTCTGATACTTCCCTTGCTATGTCAAGGAATTTTCCATCAGTTGTTTTTACGACGTTGGCCTTAGTAACTACTGTTACTTTATCTTTGCCAGTTCGTTTGGCGTAATCAAATGCTAGTTCTAGTATTCTTCTGGATCCTTGAGTGGTTATGACGCGGAAGTCCATAGCAAGATCCTCTGTGACATTAATACCCTGACTGCCAAGGGCATACATGTCTTCCGTGTTTTCCCTAAAGAAAGTCCAGTCTATGTTATCTTTCGGTATACGCACAGGCCTCACATTTGCAAATAAGTCCAGTTCTTTGCGCATTGAGACATTTGCACTTTCTATATTGGGCCATCCGTCGCCTTGCTCTGGTGTGTGCGTAGGACCTTTTAGTGTTACATGACACTTCTTTATCTCTTCCAGTACATCATCCGGTATAGCTTTCAGTTGCTTAGCTCGGTTTTCTATAGTTAAACCGTCGATGGTTTTAAATTCGACATTTCCAGCCTTCACTTGATCTGTCAACAGATGTTCAAGAACAATTTGGGCTTCTTTTGTGATTGTAGGCCCAATACCGTCTCCACCGAGAATGCCTACAATGATAGGCTTTGCAGACGAGTAATCAATCCAATCCTGATTGTTCTTGAGTCCATCAATTCGCCTTAGTTGAGCTTCCAACAGTGAGCCAAAGTGTTCTTTAGCGGATTCTATAACTTCTTTATCAGCCATTGTGCCACCCTCCTTCTTCCTTCGCCTACTGAGGATTGTCAGTAAATAGATGTTATTATCTGATTAACCTTATACTATTATATAATCTATTGGTAGCTCTTTTCTACTCTTAATCTATTCAATCACCGCCAGAACGTCGTTCTTAGCAACCCAATTGCCCGGCAGGACGCTAAATTCCTTAACTATTCCATCTATAGGTGATGGTATCGCATTTTCCATCTTCATAGCTTCAAGATAGAGCACTGCATCTCCTTTTTTGACATGCGCTCCTATCTCGGCACCGTATCTCAGTAGTATTCCTGGCATAGGCGCAAGTATTTTGGTGCCTGATGCCGAAGAAGTCTGTATTTTAGCTTCAGTTGGTTTACTTTCTGGTAACGGATCTATGGTTTTTTCTGATTCTTGAACCGTCTGAGAACTTTGACTTGGTTGCGTAGGTGTGAAAGATTCAAGTGGAAGGCTTGTTTTCGTATCTCCAACGGGTTCTACGGCTACTTGGTAGACTTCCGAGCCTAAGTATACGTTGAAGAGCCTGCTAGATGCTGGTGGAGTTACATTGGGTGCATGTTGTAACGGTGCAGCTTTGTCTCCTTGAGAATCTTCACTAGGTGGAGCAGGTTCGTGTGGTTGCATTTCGTCCGGCAGTGGTTCCAGTCCGTATTTCCATTTTAGAAATCGTAACCCCGTTACAGGATAAAGTGCATATGTCAGAACATCGGACATATCTGACGAGATATGCTTTATATCTTCTATTGCTTGTTCCATTTCAGGTTCTAGATAATCTGCTGCTCTACCAGATACTGGATTCTGACCGCGGTCGTAATCCTTGAGAACTTTTGATGTTACTTCTTGGTCTATTTCCCTAGGTGGTTTCCCATAAAGACCAAAAACGTAGTCCTTTACTTGCCCGGAAACCATTTCATAACGTCCGAACAGGACGTTTAGTACTGCTTGGACTCCCACGATTTGGCTTGTTGGTGTTACCAATGGAGGATAGCCAAGTTCTTTTCTTATCCTAGGTAATTCCTTATATACTTCATCTATTCGGTCGAGCGCATCTGCTTCTTTCAACTGAGAAGTAAGATTACTTGCCATACCTCCAGGTATTTGATGGCTTAATACATTTGTATCTATTACTGAGAATCGAGTGGTGTCGAAATGTTCTTTATATTTTGGGGCTATAGATTCGAAATAGTCACCAAGTTTCAATATGTTATCAAGGTCAATACCAGGGCTCCTTTCGGTATCCTGAAGTGAAACGAGTAGTGGCTCTATAGCTGGTTGGGATGTCCTGAGAGCAAAGGGAGATAGACATGTATCCACTATGTCTATACCTGCTTCTATGGCCTTGAGAACTGTCATAGAGGCCATTCCACTAGTGTAATGGGTGTGGAGGTGGATTGGCATAGAAACTGTTTCTTTAAGCTTACTAACTAACTGGTATGCGTCATAAGGGGAAAGGAGGCCTGCCATGTCTTTAAGACACAGACTATCAGCGTCCATTTGTTCTAGTATACGCGCTTTATCTATAAAGTAGTCCAGATTGTATACGTCTCCGCCCATTCTAGGGCCAGTTACTGAGTAACATATAGTCCCTTGGAAATGTTTTCCTGCTCTTTTAATTGCTTTTGCAGCTGTTTCGAAGTTGCGTTCGTCATTTAAGGCGTCGAAAACCCTGAAGATATCTATGCCAACTTCAGCCGACTTATCTATGAATGCATCGACTACATCATCCGGATAATTTCTATATCCTACTAGATTTTGGCCCCTTAGCAGCATTTGCAGAGGCGTCTTAGGAGCCAATTTCTTTAGTGTTCGCACTCTATCCCATGGGTCTTCTGCTAAAAACCTGGTGGTGACGTCGAACGTAGCACCGCCCCATACCTCTAGCGACCAGAAGCCTACCTCGTCCATTGCTGCAGCTATGGGTTCCATATCCGATAAACGCATACGCGTCGCTGCCAGACTCTGGTGGGCATCCCGCAGGGTTGTGTCAGTTATTTTTACGGGATTTGAAGAATTCATCTATTCAGATAGCCTCCATTTTAAGTAGATTAATGCAATTAATAGTCATAAAAGCCAAATTCATAAGTTGGTTGGATAGAATATCGATTGCAGCTATGGATTGGTTTTCTAGAGAGGTATGCTACCGTGTTTTTTAGGCGGAAGCGCGTCTCGTTTGTTTTTTAACATGTCCAATGCGGCAATGATTTTCGGACGAGTTTCAGATGGGTCTATGACATCGTCTATGAAACCTCGGCTGGCTGCTATGTAAGGGTTACCAAATTTCTCCCTGTATTCCTTTACAAGTTGCTGTTTAGTCTCTTCTTTGTCTTCAGCCTCGTTTATAGCATTTCTATATATGATATTAACGGCTCCGTCAGGTCCCATAACCGCTATCTCTGCGGACGGCCAAGCTAAGTTCACATCACCTCTTAAGTGTTTGCTGCTCATTACTATGTATGCGCCACCATAAGCCTTTCTTATCAGAACACTTACTTTAGGCACTGTAGCTTCTGCGTAAGCGTAGAGTAATTTTGCTCCATGTCTTATTAATCCACCATATTCCTGTTCTGATCCGGGTAGGAAGCCTGGTACATCAATTAGGGTCACTATAGGTACGTTAAAGGCGTCGCAGAATCTAATAAACCTAGCAGCTTTTGTGGAACTGTCTATATCGAGTACCCCAGCCATAGATTCTGGTTGTTGCGCGACGATGCCTACTGTCTTGCCATCCATTCTGGCAAATCCAACTATAACGTTCTGGGCGTACATGCGGTGAACTTCCATAAAGTCACCCATATCCACTATTCGCTCTATGATTGTTCTCATATTGTAGGGCCGAGATGAATCTTCAGGTATTATGTCTCTTAATTCAATATCTGCCCTACTTGCTGGATCCTCGGTAGGATAGTATGGAGCATCCTCTCCATTGTTCTGAGGAAGGAAGCTCAATAATCTTCGTAATTGAGTTATACATTCTTCTTCGCTATCTATGGCAAAATGTACTACCCCACTGCGAGTGGCGTGAGTAGTGGCTCCGCCAAGTTCTTCATGGGTTATTTCTTCTCCTATTGCTGCCTTTATGACATCTGGGCCTGTTACATACATTTGGCCAGTACCGTTTACTGCGAATATGAAATCTGTCAGAGCGGGGGAGTATACAGCGCCACCGGCTGCTGGACCCATAATAACAGATATCTGTGGTATGACTCCTGATAGGATGACGTTTCGATACATTATTTCTCCGTATGCAGCCAGGCTGGCTACGCCTTCCTGTATACGTGCTCCACCTGAGTCGTTCAGGCCTATTATTGGAGCTCCGTTCTTAGCGGCAAGGTCCATAAGTTTACTGACTTTTTCTCCGACAACCTCGGAAACGGACCCACCAAGTATTGTAAAGTCGTGGGCGAATGTGAATGCAAGTCTTCCATTGACCCTTCCGTATCCGGTTACCACTGCGTCTCCGTAGTAGTGTTTTTCATCCATTCCGAAGTCCGTCGCCCTGTGAGTCACAAATGAATCTATCTCTTGGAATGAGCCCCTGTCCATCAGCAGTGCTATTCGTTCTCTTGCTGTTAATTTACCTTTGTCGTGTTGCTGATCTATACGATTTTGTCCGCCTCCAACGGCCGACTCTTCTCGCATTTGTTGCAGCTCCTCCAGTCTTTGGGAGGCTGCTCTGCCTGTAGCCATATTTACTATTGCTCCTTTTAATGTTCTCTACTCACCGTCGAGTAGGAATAACTTTTCAGTGGACCATGTTACCAGATAATACAAGTATGTGCAATTTTATTTGCGCCTAAGTTTTTATAAACAAATCTGAATTCTGAAACTCGTACGAATAACAGCTAATTATACTGATTACAATATGGATTACGTAAATAAAGATCTATATATAGTGACTAGTCGAAATGGCTCAATAGTCCATTTTGTGAATTATGGGTGTGGTTTCTAGTTTGAGTCAGATGACTAACTAAAGTACTATATGTATTAATCACAATACGAAGTGTATACCGTATATAGAGGGATAATTGGATCGAAAGATGATTTGGTTGAGACGTATAATATCAGTACCGCTGGTGATCCTGTTTATAGCATTAGCCATTCCTGCATTTTCTGTGTTCACATCAATAAACATTCTGATCGAGCCGGATTTCATTAAGCAAAATCTGATTAGTAATGGAGTGTACGAAACGGAGTTTAAACGATCACTCCGTCGTAGCGTTACTGAAACTATTGATACTTGGAAAGATCACCTTGAATATAGTACGGGACAGCCACTAGATATCGAGATTGACAGTAAGAATTTGGCTTATGCCTTCGAACGATCAATTGCTATGGATGTGATAGAGGCAGAGACGGGAAGAGCTATAGAAGAGATTCTTAGCTATATGAGGAGGGATCAAGAAGAGTTTGATCTAGGTATAGATATGGACAGGATTATTGAATCTACACTTTTAAATCTGGTAAATATCTTGTATAAAGAAGAGATTGTGGATTTGGAGATCGTTTCTAAAGGGGTAACAAATTCTGTCATCAACTCAGATATAGGCGCTGAGATCATAGCGCAATCTATCCCAAACGAGTGGCTGAATAACCAGATAATTGAGGCTATACCGGAATTTGTGCCTTACGCTGCAGGCCAATCTGAAACATTTTCTATAACAGTAAATCTTGATGGAGTGTTTGAAGAAGATTCCATAATATACATAGACGGTGTAGCCAATGATGCACTAGGTCGTTGGTATGAATATATTAGTGATTTACTGGTTGAAAGCTTTATAAATCGATCTGTGGCGGAACCTGTGGAGATAGATCTTTTCGGCGTATTTCCTGTAGGCCTTTCCGTAGATGAGTTGAGATATATTGTTAATGAAACTGTCGCTTCCAAAAACTTTGATGACCTGATTGATAGTCAATCTCTGGATGGGTTGGCATCATATCTTATGGGTTCTAGCGATGAATTTGAGTTATCTATGGACTTTGGGGAGGTTTCTTCTGGGGCTGTAGATCCTACTTTAGATATAATTAAAGCTAAGCTATTAAATACGGCGTCACAAGGTTCAGCTATTAATTCGATACTTGAAGGTGCTATCACCGTTCTAGTAGATCAATATAGGGATCCTATAGAAGCTGTGATTTCTGATTTAATACCTCACAATCTACTGATTAGTAAACATGATTTGATTGCAGAGCTCTCCAGAACAGAAGAAGGAATGGAGATATTGCGATCGATGGAAAACTTAAGGGCTTTATTGAAAGAAGGATTTGTTTATACAGATAAAGAACTGCGATCTCAACTTGGACCTGACGGAGTAGTACGTCTTAATCAAATCAGGGATTTAATTAAGGAAGCCTCAGTTTATGATGAAAAGGATTTGAGCCGCCATATGATGGAATACGGTAAACTTGATACAGGCCAAATTGAAGGACTTAGAGATATCTTGAGTAACAATGCTAGTAGGGTTCTTGTGATGCAATTGCTGAGCCTTGTATTGCTTGTGATGATTGGACTTTTGGTTGCACGTGATTATATAAATAAAATACGCGCTATTCTGCTGTTGGGATTTGTTGCGTCTCTGGTTATGTTAGCTGTTGTTATATCTGTTGATTCTGTTTTATCTAACAGCATAATTTCATTGATAACTGATCTGGAAAATCAGATTGCACGTCGAGAGTACGAGGGGGATTGGACTGATTTATTCGTAAGTAACATTGTTACTGAGTACACAATATCTACTATTAATATCATAGATAACTTCAGGATTATTTTGGTAGATGAAATTAAATATTTTGGTGTATCGTGTGGATTACTAACCTTCGCACTATTTGTTGCATCTCATTTGGTTTCCAGGCTCGGTAAGCAATGGAAATCAGCTTGATATCTATTTAGGACCAGCACCCCAGTGGCCGGGCTTACTTGTTGTCTCACGCCATTTTCGCAAGGTACGCCAGTTTTTCAATACTATTTTCCACGTGGGAAGGTCGTAAGGTCTGTCCGTTAGGCCCCGGACTTTATTATTAACATCATCTGTTAAAGGCGGACCATGGCCAAACATAGCAACATCTGAATCTAATTCTCTCAATCTTCTTAGTGATGTGTCTAATTCCCTTCTTCTGTTCCTATCCCACATGAGAGGCCTGCTAAGTCTATTGATGTTATTTAGTACAGAGTCGCCGAGGAATAATACCCGTGGGCCCTCGAGTACGGGGCAGATACTCCCTGGGGTGTGACCTGGAGTATGCATTATTCTAATGCCACCAAGGCAAGGTATAACATCATCTTCCTCAACAGTTTCGTGAACCTCCGTATCGTGATACTTTATTTCTTGAGTTCTCTTATTGCCACGTCTTCCCATCAGCCAGCTGTATATCTTCGGGGGGCCTTCAGCGCCTTCGTTTCCTTTGATAAGTAGAGATTTACCTTCAGGTGTCAGTTCTGTTTCTGCCCTGTGAGATACTATCTTGGCACCAGTAAGTTCATGTAGTTCCTGAGCGCTACCGGAATGATCAAAATGAAAATGTGTGACTAAGATCCATCTCAGGTCCCTGGGATCGCGTCCAATGCTTTTTATATAGGAAACTATAGATTCTCCATTACCAGATATACCAGTATCTACAACTGCCATTTGTTCATCTACGATTAGAACAGCATTACTGCCATTTATATCGGTAATTCTATGTACGCCCGGTGTTATTTCCATAACTTTTCGTAATCCACCAATCGTTTATGATGACAAGGCACGTTGTGGATTGTATTTAATAGTTTAGTTTCTGTCTATAGTGACTAGCAATATGAACCTTATTCTATGTTTTATTAGTCATATCAATCGTTGGGTATCCGTATTCTAGCGCCAGTTGATGATGATTCTCTTATAGCATCTAATATTTGTTGGCACTTGTATCCGTCATAGAAATTTGGTCTAGGAGAGTATCCTCCTGATACTCCAGCAATGAATTCTTGGACTAATAGTCTAAATGGTCCCAATCTGTCATCCCGGTCGTCATAGATTGACTCGAGTCTCTTGGGAATTTCCAACTTCTTCAGGCCGTCATCTCCATTTCTAGCACCAAAGAGGATTCCATGTGGCGGAGGATTGAACCCGTTTCCTTGATGTGGTGTTACTAAAGTTCCCCCGTTTCCATATATCTCGATGTTGCCTCCAGATCCGAATGGAGCAGCGTTCGTTCCATTCATGGTTGCCCATCCTCCATTCTTAAATGCAAGTGTGAACGTGAATGCATCGTCAGATGTCGCCATTAATGACTGTCCATTGGCAGGATCGGTGCGCTCTGGGAAATGCGTATGCACTTGGCCGCTGACGGATGAAACTTCACCAAACCAAGTTCTTAGACAGTCAATATAATGAGAGCCTAGAGCCCAGAGGAATCCGCCTCCTTGTTCTGCATGATCTCTATTGCTTATGTTTCTAGGCTTGAAGCCGTCTTTGGGTCCGTTTACCAAGTTGACCAATGCCATATGGAGATTTCCTATATATCCTTCATCAATTAATTCCTTGGTTCGCATTCTTGCTGAAGCATATCTGAATTCATGTGCTATCATGCATGTGACATCACTATTTTCTGCCTGCTGCCACATCATATATGCTTGATCTTGATTCAGGGCGAACGGCTTCTCGCATATTACATGTTTTCCAGCTTTAATAGCATCTATAGCCATATCTTTATGGAGCGAAGGAGGGCTGACTATGCTTACTGCATCCAAGTTCTCTAGGTTAAGCAAATCTCTATAGTCCGTGAAGACATTCGGAATAGAAAATCTTTCTGCAGCTTCCTGTGCTCTCTCTTTTCTGCTCGCGCAAACTGCAACAACATCCAAGCCTTCAGAGATAAAAGCAGGTATATGAACGGTGGTACCGAAACCAACTCCTATTACGCCTATTCTCATGACCTAGTGACACACTTCATAGTTGAATTAGCTTTCGGAGCCACCTTGGTTATGTATCTGTTCTTCAATAATTCTTTTTTCTCGACTTGTTATCAACCTAGTTGCTTCTTCAGGTGAAAATCTACCAACGGGACCTGATGCATACATAGATCCCAGTACAGTACCTCCACGGTTAATTATGAATTCAGAAGGTTGTATATATTCTCTGTCATCACCTTCAGCTGACCACCATGCTCCGATGGCGTTGGCATCTTCAATGGTCGCTCCATATGCCAAATTAAATGAAAGATTTGGCGAGACAATATTTTTAGTATCATCTGCGTTGTCCACGCTTATTGCAAATACACTAACGCCTAGCGATGTGAGCTCTTCCATGTTTTGCTCCCAAGCGGCTAACTGCCACTTACAATAAGATCACCAATGCCCTCTGTAGAAAAGAATTACCGCATACCTAGTGGGCATTTCATCGGGTAGGGTTAAGGTATTGCCGTTTATAAGGTTCAGCGTTATAGAAGGAAACTTGTCTCCTTGCTGAAGTTTTTGTTGCATCTTAACAATTTTCTCCTGTATCAACATTGTAGTTAGAGTAACTAACTGTTGGAATCAATTTCAACACTATCACAGAGTATCTTATAAATTAGATTTGGTGTCTATTACTAACGCTTTCATATTGACCCCGACGTTATAGATAATTATTATCTTCTGTGGTATCCAGTAAACCTTATTGACAGTATGGTTTACGAAATAATCTTGGCTATGTCTCCTAGGAGGGAAAATGGATTCAGCTCAATATGATGTTCTTATAGTAGGCGGAGGTAATGCAGGGCTTTGTGCTGCTATGTCAGCATTGGAACTTGGCGTGAAGGTTGGGATCTTAGAGAAAGCTCCCAGAGCCCAGAGAGGTGGCAATAGCACACTTACCTCACATATGAGATTTGCTTTCGATAGTGTAGAAGACCTAGTCCCTTTAATTAATGAACCATCTGAACAGACGATAAAAGATATGGCAGATAAATTACCTGGCAGGCCACAGGCTGACTTATGGGATGAAATAATGCGTGCTACAGAGGGGCAAAGTGATCAAGACCTGGTTCACATACACGTAAGAGAATCTTATAACACAATAAGATGGCTACGAAGTAAAGGGAATTCTTGGGTTTCAAACTCTGGCGACCCAACCGCAGGAGATTTGATATTGATGAATGGAGGCGGATTTGGCCTTCAGGACCATAATTATAACTTTGTGGAAAGCAATGGAGCTAAGGTGCACTATGACACATCCGCCTTCGAGTTGATTCAGGACTCAAGAGGAAGAGTTACTGGAGTAACAGCGTTAGGCCCAGACGGGATAGTAAATATTTATGGCAAAGCAGTAGTA
>CEUS01550323.1_pt1 | contig 15363 bp, 14 predicted proteins | sample 427031 | NCBI WGS metagenome assembly CEUS01 (sample SAMEA2622837, study PRJEB7988) | marine metagenome | biome: marine biome (ENVO:00000447); feature: marine epipelagic mixed layer (ENVO:xxxxxxxxx); material: "saline water (ENVO:00002010), including plankton (ENVO:xxxxxxxx)" | depth 140 m | reverse complement strand
CCCCCACCGGAACACCCCGTCGACCAGAAGCGGACCACAAACGTTCCGCCGCAGTCCAAACAATATTAGATCGACCCGCTGGCACTTCCTTTGACGAAGAAAACACTTTCATCTCTTGTTCTGTTTGACAAAATGTCAATCGATCATGCAAGCAAATCGATTGAAAAAGAGTAAAGATTTGGTGAAAACCGTCCACTCTCTTGCCTAAAACACGCAGGGCAAGATTAATTTTTGCAGGGGCAAGAATCGTAAGAGTCAACACTATACTTTTCGGATTATCCTTTCATTTAATACCCGTATTATTCCATTGATCCGTTAAGCCCGTGAAATTCATCTAAAGTCATTAACGAAAATCCATCCGGCACTATCGTCGAAAAAACTTCCTCACTGATGTCAACATTGACATTAAGCTGCGATAAAGTCGCACTGAGTTCCGTTGGAATCTGTTCCGCATTCGTAGTCTGAATATGCAATGCTCTAGGAAGACCAAGCTGATAATCAGAATACTGCACAGAAATACTTCGCAGGATTCCAGCTACTATTAAACTGGACTCGTCGGAAGATTCAATAAAAAGCTTGGCCTCGTTGTGCAATTCGATTCCAATCATATTTCCTTGGTATCTCCGTGCCTCTTTCGGTTGTGGTTGAGAAACCAAACAACCGGTCAGAACACCGAGAAAATCCTCCTGATCAAAATAAAGCCCCGTTATTGACTGCAATAAATCCGCGGTCGTCGCTTCTACGATCGCTCGTCGATCTCGAGGAAGCAATAATACGGCCGCCGAACGATTACTGATCAAAACAAACGAAGGGGACCCATAAGGCGTCAATCCTTCGAGCCGCAAAAAGGATGGCTTCAAAATGGCCGTTCTTACTCGACCTCTTATCGAAGAATCACCTGACTTTCCATTTATTGCGAGCAAAAGCTCAAGGCTGTTCACACTCTGGCAATCTTCCGTAGCCTTCTCCAACACCTCTTCATAATCAAAAATTCTTAAGCCAGCGCCTTGAGGTACTTGAAATTGCCTCGAAGCACAAGAAAAAAGAGTCAAACTAATAAGGAAAATAAAAATGATTTTAACGCTGATTCGAAATGTAATAGACACTAACGTTCAAGCCAATTTCTGGCATCGCCGATCTTTCGCTTGATTTTTGATAGTTCGACCTCATCACCATTTCCGGCCAAGGCGCGTTCCCATGCTGAAATAGCATCCACATAACGTCCACGCTTTAACATGAGGTCACCAAGGTGATCCTGGATTACAGAATTCCACGCCATTTGCTTGCTCGCCTGTATCAACATTCTTTCAGCTTGATCTAAGCGGTCCAGTTTAAAGTATGCCCATCCCAAACTATCCAAATAGGCACCATTGTATGGATCCAGTTTAATTGCCCGCTCCAAAAGATTGACCGATTCGTCCAATCTCTCGCCACGATCTGCCAGCATATAACCCAAATAGTTCAACGTAGCAGCATGATTTGAATCAAGGTTTAAAATGTTTCTAAAGATTCCTTCCGCATCCAAAGCTTGATCGCTCTGTTCAAGAAGCGCACCCAATTGAAAAAGAATAGAGATATTATCGGTAAACGTTTTTTCGCCACGGCGTAAAAGATCTATTGCCTCATTAAGACGTCCATGCCGACTATAAAAATCAGCTAGAAAAACATAAGCCATCGGTTCTGATTGACGAGTCTCAAGAGCTTCACTAAGAAGATTAAGTCCTGCCTCAAAATCGCCTTCTTCACCCAATAAACGTGCCTCTAATCGATCCAAACTCAGTTGAGCAGGGTGTTGAAGTTTTAGTTGTTGTACGACGACTCGCGCCTCAGATAAATTACCTACATCAATGTATACCTGCACTAAACGAGCGCCAAACGACAAGCTCTTCGGCGCAATTTCCCAACCTGCCTTATAAGCTCTAATCGCACCTTCATAATCTCGAAGCTGCTCATAGGCAAAACCAAGCCTTCCATATAACCCTAATGACTCTTTGGGACTCAACTGGTTATCCGTAAAAACGGGGTTTATGACGTCAACTACCTTCTGGTGTTCTCGTAGCCGGCTATACACCTCAACTAAAGCCAACACCCCCTCCACTCCGCCAGGCTCAACCTCAACAAGCCTTCGAGCAACCATTTCTGCAGCGGAAAAATTTCCAAGAGAAATCTCTACCTCAACCAGCAGAGCAAGACCTCGTGAATCATCGGGACGCATCCTTACCAGATCGTCAAGAACATCGCGTGCACGCTCACCTAAATCAGCTTTTAATAACGCAGCCGAAAACTCTCTCTTTAATCTGGCGCTCCGAGGATTTCGTTTAACTGCTCGCTCATATACATTCACCGCGTCAATCCATCTACCTTGACGACCGTATAAGCTAGCAAGACTACTTAGAGCTCTAGACGACGGCCGATCTCCAGCGACTACCCTTTCCAAAGTAACGATCGCGTCATCGATACGTCCAACTAGCTGGTAAGCTCTAGCTAAAAGTAAATCTGTCTCAGAAAAACCTGGTTCATTCTTTTGAAGCTCTTCAAGAATCTCAATCGCCTTAGGCGAAGACTTGTCAGCCAAATATAACCTTGCGAGTGTTATCTCTACGTGTAAATCTGGAAGAAGTGTGCCTCTTGCCCGTTCAAGATGTTCAATGCCTGATTTGGCATCGGCTAAATTATTCGGGCGCTCATTGTATCTAGACGCATAAATCAACCCTAAGATACGGTTTGCGCTCTGATTGTCAGGTTCTCGCTCCAAGGATTGCTGAGCAGCCTCAACAGCCTCTTCAACTTTGTTTTGCCGCGCGTACAAAGTAGCAAGCTCAGCAAATATCTCACCAGACTCTAGATCTATCTCCGCTGCCTGACGATAAGCTTGAATAGCTTCGTCAATATTTTCTTGATCCGCAAGATACCGCCCGTACAAGAAAAGCCGGTACGCCTCAGCAAGATTTTCATTTGAAACAGAATTTTTCTCTGCCGGAGAAGCACCAACGGCAGATTGAGGCGCAGCCTCACCAATCGAAACTTTCAGCAGGACAATTAACAGTACTGCACAATTAGTATGAATCTTCACAGCTCGATTGTTCCACAGTAAGCGATTATCGACAAGGCCCTAGATAATAATCGAGTATAGTTTTGTTATAGTGACTTTGCCTTTTTGAGAGGATCCAGTTTATGGCCGTTGACCCAGAATTGCTTAAAATTCTTGCCTGCCCGAACTGTAAGACACCGGTTTCTCTTGTAAAAGGTGGGCAAGGCCTAAAATGTCAGGGATGTTACCGAGTTTACCCCGTAAAGGACGGAATCCCTGTAATGCTTGTTGATGAAGCTTCTATAGAGTCCTGACACTTTCTTTATGTGTAACGCTAAAACAAATCTCGAAAACGTTACATTCTTAGGGTTGCTCTTTTTCGTTGGGGCACTCCAGATATCAATCGCGATATCAGCAATTCTATTGACCATTATTTTACTGCTTTGGCTCGTCCTTATTATTAGAGAAAAAGAACTGCCAAAATTTCCAATTATCTTTTGGCCCTTACTTGCGTACGCCGCTGTCACTATGGTTTCGGTAGTAGCCTCCACCGATCCTATGGCAAGTCTATTTGATTCCAAAGAAATCTTGCTCTTTCTTGTTGTGCCTCTTGTATATCGACTTGCTCGAGGTGAATCCGCATCCGCAATCGCCACAACTATTATTAGCGTCGGAGGCGCAGCTGCGATTTATGGAATAGTCCAGTACGGAATTCTTAATTACGACAATCTCGGACAAAGACCTCAGGGTTCCATGGGTCATTACATGACCTTTTCTGGCTTGCTGATGCTAGTGATTTGCTTAGCCACAGCACGAGTTCTTTTCGATAGAAAAAATCGTACTTGGTCAAGTCTCGTACTGCCGGCATTAATTGTTGCACTAACACTTACATTCACCAGAAGTGCTTGGGTGGGTGCTTGTGCAGGTATCAGCCTCTTATTTGTTTTAAAGGATTTTCGCTTGATTGCTGTTATACCAATTTTGGCTGCCGCTTTTTTTGTTGTTGCCCCTGAAGGAATAACTGAACGTGTTTACTCTATGTTCGATCTTCAAGATCCAACTAATCGAGACCGCGTGGCCATGGCTAGAATTGGAGTACGAATGGTATCAGACCATCCGTTAACTGGCGTTGGACCAGATATGGTCAAAGAATTGTACTCAAACTACCGCGACGAAACGGCAGTCAACGAAACGAATCCACATCTGCACAATGTCCCGTTACATATCGCTGCAGAACGAGGATTACCAGCTCTTGGAATATGGCTTTGGTTTATAGCAGTGGTCATTATTCAATTAGCAAGGATATTTAAAGATCCGTTAGCTAGACCTTTAGCCGCGGGAGGCCTTGCTGCAATTGCCAGCATGCTCTCCGCTGGAATGTTTGAATACAACTTTGGCGACTCAGAATTTCTTATGTTACTACTAGTCTTGATTACCTTACCTGCTGCAATCACGAATCTTTACCCTTCCTCGAAACAGGAAACCCATTCATAGTAGTTATTCGCATTAGTTTCAAAGTTTTCTAACACCAAGTTTCTAATGACGAAAATGCCGCCGTCCAGTAAAAACCATCGCCATACCGTGCTCATCTGCGGCTTCAATAACCTCTTGATCTCTTTTTGAACCACCAGGTTGGACAACAGCCACTGCCCCAGCTGCTGCAATCGCATCAAGACCATCTCGAAAAGGAAAGAAGGCATCCGATGCCGCGACCGTACCTTTTAGCTCAGGCGTTTTCAAAGATGCTATCTTGACCGCATCAATGCGACTCATCTGACCAGCCCCAACCGCGGCGGCACAATTATTCTGTGCAAAAAGAATCGTATTCGACTTAACATGAGCGCATACACGCCATGCGAACCTAAGATTCTCCCATTCGCTTTCAGACGGCTGTCGTTTTGTAACCACACGTAGAATTGTTTGTGGCGCGATTTCAACTCCATCACTCCAAGCAGGAATCGCCTCTACAACTCTGTCACGTTCCTGGACAAGCAACGCACCAAGAATCGAGCGTGTTTCTCGCTGGTAGTCTGGACCTTCTGACATAGCGCTAAAATCAGCAAGAACTAACCGAAGGTTTTTCTTCGATGCCATAATGGCAAGGGCTTCCTGTGTTGCACCTGGCGCTACGACAGCCTCGATGAAAGTACTGGTTATCTCTTTTGCGGTTTCCACATCAAGCGGTCGATTTAAGCCAATAATGCCACCAAATGCTGACAGAGAATCAACTGCGCGGGCTGAAACGTACGCGTCGCACAACGTGCCACCAGTAGCAACCCCGCAAGGATTCATATGCTTAATAACAACGGCGCTAGGTTCCGTAAATTCAAGAACCAGTCGAGCTGCCGCATCTAGATCTAATAAATTTGTAAATGAGAGCCCTTTTCCCTGAACCACTTGCGCCGAACTAAAACCCCAACCTTCATCTACACCATAAAGAGCCGCTGTTTGGTGCGGATTCTCGCCGTAACGAAGGTCCTGAAGCTTCCTTGCTGATGTCATGAGATGATCCGGAGTAAGCCCGTCAAGGCTAAGAGCTTTGTGCTCAAAAGTCTCATCACTCACATTTACAGCTGACAAGGCCGCTGAAATTGTACTGTCGTACTCTGCAGTATGCGAGAATGCCTTTTTTGAAAGTTCAAAACGAAATTCCTGATTTAGTTGGTCGATATTTTCAAGTGCATCAATGACTCGATCGTAATCCGCCGGGTCAACGACTACTAAAACGTCCCGAAAATTCTTTGCCGCTGCTCGCACCATGCTAGGGCCACCAATATCAATCTGCTCGATTAGTTCCTCAAATGTCGTCTCTTCGCTGGTCGCCGCCTGCGCAAAAGGATAAAGATTAACAATTACTAAGTCAGTTGGTTGAATACCCTGTTTACTTATCGCTTCTAAATCATCAGGTCGATTCCGACGAGCCAAAATGCCACCGTGTACAGCAGGATGTAATGTCTTGACTCGACCATCCATCATTTCCGGAAAACCTGTCACGTCGGAAACGCCCTTTACAGAAAGTCCGGCTTCTTTAAGAACTCTCGCAGTTCCACCAGTAGATACCAGTTCCACATCAAGTTCCACTAATCTTGTCGCAAGATCTACGATTCCTGTCTTATCAGACACACTCAACAACGCACGCATCACTCTAATCGCCTCCCAAATTTGTTGACAATACAAATACTTTGATAATTCAAAGCAAAACTTCTTGTTGCCAAATTAAAAATACTTTCGCACATCATTTGACATCAAGAGCCTTTCTCCACGGATAACACCTTTTTAATTACAATTAATCACGAGGAATGAGAAACCATAACAGGGGTAACCATAGTTCTCGAGCGTATGGTACAGCCTGATCATTTACTAGCACCTCGCAATCGTATGGACAGACAATGTCATACAACCTTCTCAAATCCTCCGCTCTTTTTGGAAAATATCGCGCTCGATGATGAAAAGATATTCCCTGACCACCCTCCCAGTAATCATCAGATTTCTTAGCTAACGTCACCGCTTCTTTATAATCTTCACTCTCAAATTTATGAAAGATAACAGTGATCGAAAATGGTCGCTTTTGGGGACCAAATAAAATATCCCGCAGATCGGGTGTAAGAAGCTTCTGCTCTTCTATGCCTAGTTCTTCAGCCGGCTCAACATAAGGCCAGAATGTCTCTAGTGGACGATGTTTTCTGACTAATTTTTCATTCATCTTCACATTATGTTAACTGAGTCTGCGAATAGTTCAGCACGCGCGAGTGCTCGTGATGGTATCCTGAACTACCAAAGCCTCGCAAGATGTATAAGTTGAGTAATAAGTTTCGAGTAATTCCTTCGGTTGAAAAAATTTGTCAAAGCGAATCCGTTCGTCAGCTTGAGAAACGCTTTGGGCACCAAGCCGTAGTTTCTGCAATTCGTGAAGAAACAAAAGTAATTCGAGAAACACTCAGAAAAACAAAAGACCCGTTTAACGAGAAAGAAGCACTCAAACAAATCGAACAAAATGTAATTCAAGCGCTGTCCTTAAAATTATCTTCTTCTCTAGAACCAGTAATCAATGGTAGCGGTGTAATCATCCACACTAATCTCGGTCGTGCTCCCCTTTCATGGAGGGCAATCCAAAAAATTTCTTCTGTTTCAAATTACTCCAATTTGGAACTGAACTTACAATCCGGAACACGGGGATCTAGAACGATCCACGCACAATCACTTTTACAGCAGCTCTCAGGCGCCGAGGATGCACTTGTGGTAAATAACAACGCAGCGGCGATGTTACTCATTCTTTCGGCACTCGGTAATGGACGTGAAGTAATCATTTCAAGAGGCGAGCTTATTGAAATAGGTGGGGGATTTCGAATTCCAGATGTTCTCCGGCAATCAGGTGCAAGGCTCAGAGAAGTTGGGACGACAAATCGCACTAGAGCAGACGACTATACCGCAGCAATAAACGACAAAACAGCTCTAATACTTCGGGTGCACCCGTCTAACTTTCGCATAGAAGGTTTTACGGAACGACCAAGACTGCGCGAACTGACTGATATCAGCAGAAAATTTTCTATCCCGATCGTCGAAGATATCGGCAGTGGAAACCTCAGCAACAATTCCAGAGAAATCTCAGTTCAAAAACTTTTCGCTGATGAACCGACTGTCATAGAAAGTATCGGTACCGGTGTTAATGTATGTTGTTTCAGCGGCGACAAACTTCTTGGTGGACCACAAGCTGGACTGATTGTTGGACAAAGAGACATCGTCGGCAAACTGCGTGATCATCCCTTAATGAGAGCCCTTAGAGTAGACAAACTTACTTACGCGGCACTAGAGGCGACACTTATTGAACACTTAACCGAAAGGGCGCAGCAATCCGTGCCAGTTTTGGCGATGATTAACACTAATGTGGAAGAGCTGAAAAAACGTGCTGCTGAGATCATTGGCAATCTGAAGCTTTCTAATGGACTTAAAGTAAATGCGGTACCCGGTGAATCAACTATTGGGGGAGGCACGACTCCTGGTTTAGTCCTACCAAGTTGTCTGCTGAGTTTACGGTTTAAAAACCTGAACCCAAACGAGCTAAGTAAAAAACTCCGATCCTGTTCCCCAGCAATTGTCAGTCGAATCGAAAGCGATAATTTGCTATTAGATCTTCGTACCATTCAACCTGACGAGGACGAAATCTTAACCAATACACTTAAAAATCTTTAAGGCCAAGAAATAATGTATTCGTATTTAAACTAGAAAATCTAAAGACAAAAATAGTTCTTTTATCTTATTGGGAAGTACTTCGTCGAGGACAGGCTGCACATTTCAGAGATTCTCCCTCCGGGCCTATTAAATCTGAACCACCGCAAGAACCCCGTAAGCAAGGGTACCGAAATATTACTCCGACAGCCATAATTAACATGGCGCCACCAACAAAAAAGATGCTAAGAAAAAGCAACTCCATTATGCCCCTATTTTAACTGACTGATGTAAATCTTGGGGTTTCACGCTCAGAAAAAGTTCCATCTTCATTTCGAGTTATCAACAAAACAGCCCAATCATGTTCCAAAGCTAGTTCCAGACCCTTTTCCGGACCCAATACTTGGAGGGCGGTCGCAATGGCATCGGCCTTAACGCAAAGCGTTTGCATAACACTGACCGAAGCAAGACGGTTATTAACCGGCCAACCGGTTCTCGGATCGATCGTATGTGAGTAACGTTTTCCATCCAATTCAAAATAGTTTCGATAATTCCCGGATGTCGCAAGTGACAAGTTTCGAAGATTGACAAGACGTTGCAAAACAGGAGCCCCTGAAACCGGTTGTTCAATGCCAACTCTCCAAAAGTCACCGCGACTACTTTGACCAGCGGCTCTGATCTCGCCACCCACCTCAACTAAATAGGAATCAAAACCTTGTAATTCCAACAGTTCAGCAACACGATCAACAGCATACCCCTTAGCAAGTCCAGAAAGATCAACAGAGATTAAAGGGTTGAGCTTTCGCACTGTAGACGCAAAAGAATCAATTTCAATATATTGATAGCCAACGTGTTCTTTTAACCGTTCAATTTTCTCATTTGTCGGAAAACCATCGTGACGTTCTGAGGGACCAAAGCCCCAAGCATCTACGATTGGACCGACCGTTACATCGAAAGCGCCTTCACTTGCCTTGCTTACGGCAAGTGCGTGCTGAAATACCGTTAATGTTTCCTCTGACAAAGGAAAGGGTTCGGTTGTTTGATTTGTGTTAAATCGACTTACTTCAGAATCAGAACGGTAAGTCGACATCTTCTCATCCACATCAATGAGTGCATGCTCGATCAAAGATTGAAGAATATTCTGATCTTCTTTTTCAAGGTCACTTTTCGCAATAGTCACCATGAAGGTCGTACCCATAATTGAACCATCAAAGGTATGAACTGAAGAGAGATCGGTGCCAGGTTTGCAGGCGACGAAAAAAATAAATAAAAAGACAACCAATCGTCGGCTAACCAAAGTCATCGAAAAGGATGTTTTCGGGTTCGACACCAAGGCCATCTAACATCTCCATACAAGCCTTCAACATTAAAGGGGGACCACAAAGGTAGTATTCGATATCCTCTGGGGCTGGATGTTCTTTCAAATATTTGTCATACAAAACTTGATGAATAAAGCCAGTCTCACCCGTCCAATTATCTTCAGGCAGAGGTTCAGACAAGGCAAGTTTCCATTTAAAATTCTCATGCTCCTGCTGAATTAGATCAAAATCGTCCACATAGAAAGCTTCTCGAAGACTACGTGCGCCATACCAAAAGCTAACTTTTCGCCTTGTTCGAAGACGTCGAAATTGATCAAAGATGTGTGACCGCATGGGCGCCATGCCAGCACCACCCCCAATGAAAAGCATCTCAGCATTCGTATCCCGTGCAAAGAATTCGCCAAAAGGCCCTGAAATCGTCACTTCGTCACCAGTTTTTAGACCGAAGAGATAAGCGGTCATCTTTCCTGGTGGAGTTCCTTCCGGAGACCTCGGTGGGGGCGAAGCAATGCGAACGTTAAGCATGATCATGCCCTTCTCCTCAGGGTAGTTCGCCATTGAGTAAGCTCGCGTGACTTCTTCATCAAGGTGGGCCTTATATCGCCATAAATTAAAGTTGTCCCAGTCAAGCCGGTACTGTTCTTCCACAGTGATATCACTATATGGATATTCACCCGATGGTGCATCAATTTGAATATACCCACCCGCTTTAAACGGTACTTCCTCCCCCAAAGGCAGCTCAAGAATAAGCTCCTTAATAAAAGTAGCAACGTTATGATTTGATCGGACCTTGCAACGCCACTTTCGTATATCAAAAATCTCCACCGGAAGTTCAATTTTCATATCCTGCTTAACCTTCACCTGACATGACAATCGCACACCGCTACGCCTCTCTCCACGATCAAGATGACTTAACTCCGTTGGAAGCACGGCGCCTCCTCCATCCGAAACTGTTACCTTACAAACACCACAACTCCCTTTTCCACCGCAAGCGGAAGGAACGAACAACTGATTCGCAGCCAACGTACCAAGCAGCGTTCCACCTGCAGGACTGCACAATGTTTTATCTGGATCATCGTTAATGGTTATGGCAACATCACCAGTAGCCACCAACTGCCGTCTGGCAATCATCAAAAAACCTACGAGCAACAAAATTGTTACCGTAAACATCATGACTCCAAGGACAACTGTCAGCATAAAACACCACTTACGATAAAGAACACCGATCAAACACCATCTCAAAAAACATCATTAAGAACGTAAAATAAAATTGATAGTACTGTAGTAAATCCTCACAGCTTTTTATAACTGCACTCCCGCAAAGGCCATAAATCCAATTGCCATTAACCCAACTAAAATAAAGGTAAGTCCTAGACCCCTTAGTCCAGCAGGTGGATTGCTGTACCGCAAACGCTCACGAATTCCGGCAAGAGCCACTATCGCCAATGCCCATCCAATTCCAGAACCAAATCCAAACACAACACTCTCTGCCAAGGTGTAGCTACGCTCAACCATAAAAAGAGACGCGCCCAAAATCGCACAATTCACTGCAATCAAAGGTAAGAAGATTCCAAGCGCCGCATGAAGCTTAGGAACAAAGCGATCTAGAGTCATTTCAACGATTTGCACCATGGCTGCAATCGTACCTATGTAGGTAAGAAAACCAAGAAACGACAATTCGTATTCTTGCAGGCTTGGATTAATCCAAGCCATGGCACCAGGCTGCAAAAAATTTGTATAAATGAGATTATTCATTGGAACCGTAATGGTCAGCACAAAAACAACAGCCAACCCAAGACCTAGTGCCGTCTTCACCTGACGAGACACTGCTAAAAACGAGCACATCCCGAGAAAAAAAGCTAAAGCCATATTTTCCACAAAAATGGCTTTGACTGCTAAATTGAGGTAATGCTCCATTAGTCGTTCTCCACCTGTTCGGGCTTCCATGTCCTCAAAGCCCATATGAAGAAACCAATGATGAAAAATGCACCGGGAGATAACACCATAAGTCCATTAGGTGTGTACCAACCCCCATTATTAACTAGCGGAAACAACTGCACGCCAAACACGGAACCAAATCCAAACAGTTCGCGAAGGAATGCTGTCAACATTAAGATCGCGCCGTATCCCAGACCATTACCGAGTCCATCTACTAAACTTAAAACTGGAGGGTTTTGCATCGCGTACGCTTCGGCTCGTCCCATAATGATGCAATTCGTAATTATCAAACCTACAAAGACAGAAAGTTGTTGAGAAATCTCAAACATATACGCTTTAAGAATTTGATCTACAACAATCACTAGTGACGCGATGATTGTCAACTGGACAATAATTCTGATGTTTGTCGGAATGTTGTTCCGGAGTGCACTCACAAAAAAATTAGAAGACATCGTGACAGCAATAACCGCGATACTCATGACTAAAGCAGTATCCATTTTTGTAGTAACTGCCAAAGCAGAACAAATACCAAGCACCTGCAATGCAATCGGATTGCTATTAAAAAGCGGATCAATTAATGCGTCACGCATTTTTGCCTGAATCGCCATCACAAAACTCCATCATTACGCAACCTGTTCAAGTACGGTTCAAAACCTTCTTCGCTCAACCAAAAGTGGAGCATATTGGTTACTCCACGACTGGTCATCGTTGCACCAGCAAGGCCATCTACCCTAAAAGGATCTTCATCTGGCTTTCCTGCGATTCCTCTAACTACCTCGATACGAATATTTTTTTCACTGTCAAAGGCCTTTCTTCCCAACCAAAGTTGTTTCCATCGAGGATTATCAACTTCACCACCTAGGCCAGGGGTCTCACCATGCTCATAAAAAGTAAGGCCACGAATTGTCGTGAGATCGGCATCAAGAGCGACAAAACCATAAAGAGTCGACCATAATCCCATACCACTAATCGGCAAAATAACTAATTTAAGTTCATCATCAGCATCACGTAATTCGTAGACAAGTGCATTTTTAGGAACACGCTTCACTCGCGCGTTGTTATCAGACGCAACACGACTTGTCTCAGCTCCTGTTGCAGCAGATCTTTGATCAAATAAATTCGGATCAATCTCGACCACTTCTTCTCCTGTCTGAAGATCGATGACCACTTGATCAATAGTATTAAAAAGCAAGTCAACATCACTGGCCGACAAACGTGTATCTCCAGTCGTCAATCCGGCGGCAATGAGAACGTTACGTCTTTTCTCAAGTGCTTGATTTTGAAGCTGTAAATCTTCGAGCGCGACAAATGAAGTAGAGACAACTACTGCACAAACCACGCACACGGCAGCAGCGAAAGCAAGGTTATAACTTGAACTAGCGTGCATACCGAGCTTTCCTTCGTTTAATGTTTGATTGCACAACGAAATAATCAATCAGCGGCGCAAACAAATTCATAAAAAGAATCGAGAGCATCATGCCCTCTGGATACGCGGGATTAACAACACGGATCAAGACAACCAAAACACCGATTAGAAAGCCATAAACGTAATGCCCACGCTGAGTCGCAGGTGCAGAAACAGGGTCTGTCGCCATAAACACTGTCCCAAATGCCCAACCCCCAATAACAAAATGCCATAGTGGAGACACATCAAAAAACGCATTGCCAGTCGAACCTACACCCGTAATAAGCAACGCAGTAATACCAGTCCCTGCTACAACACTTGCCATGATGCGCCACGACCCCACACCGGTTACCAATAAAACACAAGCCCCTAAGAGACAGGCTATAACTGAGGTCTCACCCATTGAGCCAGGAATAAAACCGAACACCGCATCCCACCAATTAAACGACTCTTGTATCGCCACCGTGCCGCCCAATGTAGCCTGAGCCAAAATAGTAGCCCCACTGACACCATCAGTAGCAGTCTGAGCTGCAAGCCAAACAGAGTCACCAGACAGCTCAGCTGGGTAGGCAAAAAATACGAATGCCCGAGCAGTCAAAGCCGGGTTCAAGACATTCATGCCAGTACCACCGAAAATCTCTTTTCCTACAACGATGCCAAATGAGATCCCGAGTGCAACCTGCCATAAAGGTATGGTGGGGGGAAGAATCAGCGGAAACAACATGCCAGAAACCAAAAATCCTTCGTTAACGTCGTGCTTTCGAACCGCTGCGAAAAGGCCTTCCCAGAATCCACCAACGGCAAAAGTAACCACCAGCACTGGAAGATAATACAAACCACCGTGCACAAAACAGGCAAACCAATTATCTGGTGAAAAGCCGAGGCCAAGATATTCAATTGCCAAAGTTTGCCAATTTTCAAGAGCAGGCGCACCCGCCATTATCGCTAGATTTGCCTGATAGCCGGTATTGTAAAAAGCCATATAAATGCAACCAGAAAGCGCAATTACAACCGTCATCATCGTTCTCTTGAGGTCGATACCGTCACGAACGTGAGGGGCACTATTTGTAACCGTTCCAGGCGTGTACAAGAATGTATCCTGCGCCTCCCACAGCACACCCAGCCTTTCGAATCTACCACCAGGCTCAAAATGATGAGCCTGGCGATCAAGCAGACGCCGAAGAAATTTCATAGCGTTTTGAACAACCTCCAAGCAACTTTTACTTCATCCTTCTTGCTCAATAACATCAAGAACGTCTCTTAACCTCGATCCGTAGTCATTTTTTCCAACACAGACAAAACTACAAAGCGAAATATCTTCTTCAACTAACTCTAGACAACCCAGTTCTTCAGCGCGCTCTATGTCCTGCATAGCGAGTGCCCTCATTAAAGGTGTAACCATTAGGTCAAAAGGCATGACCCTCTCGAACATTCCAATAGGAACGATCGCACGAGGTGACCCGTTCATCGAAGAGGTCATAGAAAATCGCCGCTGTGGTATCCAGCTGGACAGAAAAGTCCGAATCGTCGAAAATTTTCGTAATCCAGGACCTAACCAGCCTAGAAATTCTCTTTCCCGATCTTCGGCTAAAACTGAAATCTGTTGATGATATCGTCCGAGGTATCCATACACGGAACCATCTGCACGCCGACCGGATAAAACAGAACCTGATATAAAGCGCGCCTCACAATCATCAACTTCTTCTTTTAAAAGATCTTCAACCGCCGCCCCAATCCTTGTTCGTAACAACCTTGGTCGTCTTATCGGAGACCCAGCAATCGAGACAACCCGACTTACATCGAGTGAGCCAGAGCTAAATAATTTTCCGATTGCCACCACATCTTGAGCACCGACATGCCATATCTTTTTCGAACGATCAACAGGGTCTAGGGTATGAATATGAAAACCAACGGTGCCAGACGGATGCGGTCCTTCAAATTCTTCGTGATGCACTTGTTTATTGTCCGGAACATTGATCAAACTACCTTTTCTCGTACATACAAATACGGCGCCATCCGTGAGCCGACACAAAACCGCCAACCCACGATCAAAAGCATCGGATTCTGTTATCACCACATCAAGAGAAGGGGCATGTGGATGACTATCCATAGCAGTAACAAAAATGGATTTTGGCATCACACTTGGATCAGCCACTCGCCCGAAAGGGCGCGTCCTTAACGAAACCCACAACCCAGACTCTATTAATAAATCTCGCGTATCATCCTGCGTCAGTCCAGACGGATGACGGCCGGTAAAGGATCGAAAACGGATAGAGGTTTCCCTGCGCTCTCGTTCCTCTCGAGAAAGCTCAATCACAACAGATCGCAAAGCCCTTCGATCGCCGCGATTTACAGCAACAACCTTTCCAGAAGCCGGAGACGTATACCGAACACCTTTGTTCTTCTTATCTTCAAAAATAAGTTGTCCAAGACGAACGTCATCTCCTTTTTCAACGTGCATTGTCGGCCGAAGACCGACCGAGTCAGCCGCCAGTATCGCGGAA
>CEUS01282887.1_pt1 | contig 15369 bp, 15 predicted proteins | sample 427031 | NCBI WGS metagenome assembly CEUS01 (sample SAMEA2622837, study PRJEB7988) | marine metagenome | biome: marine biome (ENVO:00000447); feature: marine epipelagic mixed layer (ENVO:xxxxxxxxx); material: "saline water (ENVO:00002010), including plankton (ENVO:xxxxxxxx)" | depth 140 m | reverse complement strand
GCGTGTGATTGTCAAGCGATAGCCCTAATACCGCCTCGGAGAAGTTGTAGCTGCCGATTGTTGTTGGATCTCCGGTAGGGTCGAGATTAATTATGTGGATGAGTGGCCCCTGAGCTGCGATCAGTAACTGATCATTGGCCTCCAGAGTAGTGGCTGTGGTCGTAATGGAATCACGTTGGACCAGAGACGTTGTTTGCGCTTCGGTTCCTATAACTGAGGCGACGACGACGACTATACTGAAGTAGGTTTTCACCCTTTTCCTCCCAAACGGTCAACGGCATTCTATACTCGACAGGTTGTTGAGTGTTGCTACACAAGTCGAAGGAATCACTGCCGTATGCTTGTAATGAAGTTCGGTGGTAGCTCGCTGGCCTCTGGAGAGGCTCTGATACGAGTTGCCGGTTTAGCCAGGAAGCAGGCCCATCGTCGGCCAATCGTGGTAGTGTCGGCGATTGGTCAGACTACAGATATTTTGGCTCATGCGTCCGAACTGGCGATTGGTGGCCAGGTCGAGGAGGCTCAGCAGCGGGTTGCAGCGATTCGGGACATTCTGGAAAAAACGGCCGGGGCCGTTTTGGTCGATGCGTCGCTGTTAGCGGGGATGCTTGCTAGCTCTGTGGACGAGATGAGTCAACTGCTATGTGATCTTTCGGTCGCCACAACCCATGAACGCCATTCGGTTATTGATTCGCTCTTATCTCACGGTGAGCGAATGTCGAGTCTGGTGATGACATGGCTACTGCAGCAGCAAGGCTCCAATGCCGTGCACGTGGACGCACGCGAGGTGCTTGTCACCGACGATCGGTTTACGGAAGCGTCACCTTTGTATGGGCCGACCAATGACCGGCTACGTGAATTGGTGCTGCCACTGTGCGATGCCGCACGAATCGTTGTGCTGGGTGGGTTTATTGGCCGCACTTTGGACGGACGGGCTTCGACGCTAGGCCGAGGAGGTTCTGATTTGACGGCTTCGGTTGTAGGTGCCGGTGTCGACGCCGAAGAGATACAGATCTGGACAGATGTTGATGGTGTAATGACTGCTGATCCAGCGATGGTCCCTGAAGCTAAGCGTTTACCAACACTATCGTTCACTGAGGCATCCGAGTTGGCCTATTTCGGTGGTCGGGTTCTCCATCCCAGCACGGTTGGACCGGCGGTTGAAAAGAACATTCCGGTGCGTGTGTTGAATTCGCTGAAGAGCGACACTGAGGGTACCTTGATCGTTGCTGAAAACCAGTTACCTACGTTGACCGTTAAATCTATCGTGCACAAGGAAGGGATTAGCGTTATCGACATCAGGTCAACCAGGATGCTTATGAGCCACGGATTTTTGGCAGCGATTTTTAAGGTGTTTGATCGCTTGGAGACCGTCGTTGATGTTGTTTCAACTTCAGAAATCAGCGTTTCATTGACGATTGATCGTGCTGAACGCCTCCAGGAACTTGTCGCTGAACTACGGGGGATCGCGGAAGTGAGCTCTACGGGAGGTCAGGCAATTGTCTGTCTTGTTGGCGACGCAATCCGTGACTCTCCCGGTATTGCAGCAGCGGCGTTTGCAGCACTAGGCACGATTAATGTTCGTATGGTCTCTCAGGGTAGCTCTCGAACGAATCTAACTCTTGTCGTCGATGAACAGGATGTGCACGCGGCAGTGACGGGTTTACACCGGGCATTTTTCGACGACGTTGACCCTGCTTTGTTTGCTTGAAGGCTTCTCTCTGCTGACCTGTAGGTTCCCAGTCTTAGAGGTATTCTCAGATTCCGGATGGCCGGCATGTCTCAAGATAAAATAAGCCGAAAGATTTGCAGGCAGGAGTTGTGCCTAGAGGCTCTGGTCTGGAAGCATTCTAAAGTGTGAACGTAGTTCTCTTTTTTGTAATCTAGTCAGTAATGGAAGCAGGAATCTTGGTCTTGAATGTCACTTCTTGAGACCAACTCACTATTTTGATGTGGTGCCTGCAATGATTGAATATTCAAAGCGTATCCGCTCTTGTTCAGGCCAGTTGGTGGGAGTGTGCGTTGATCGATTTCTAGTTCCTCATCTTGTGTTGTGTATATGACTGAAATTAATCACTTAGGACGTATGGCTGATTTCGACTTGACCGACACTCAGCGGCAAGTCAGGTTGGCCGTCCGAGAGTTTGCTGAAAGGGAGATCTTACCGACGGTCGAGCAAAATGAACGGGAAGGTCAGTATCCCCGGGAATTGATTAGGCAGCTGGCTCCACTCGGTTATCTGGCCCCACTGATTCCCGAAAATTATGGCGGTTCTTTCAGTGATGTGGTGAGCTACGGTATTGTCTGTGAGGAACTGGCCCGGGTGGATTGGGTAATCGCTTCAGCGGTCTCGGTAGCTAACTCACTTGTTGGCAGTTCCATTCTCAGGTTTGGCACGGAGAGCCAGCGACAACAGTGGCTTCCACCACTTGCTGCGGGCGAGATTCTAGCTTCGGCCTGTCTGACGGAACCTAGCGGCGGAACCGATTTGGCTGGTATGCGGACACAAGCGACCGCTGTCGGGGATGACTGGGTGTTGCGCGGAAACAAGGTCTTCATTTCACATGCGGCAGAAGCTGGTGTGTTCTTGGTAGCGGCTACAGTGGACCCGGCGCTCAGCCACCAGGGTGTGACTATGTTTTTGGTGGACCCAGCCACACCCGGTATCGAGATCAGTCCATTGCCGATGCGCACATTGCAGCGTGACAACGTTGCAGAGGTTCACTTCGACGACGTGCATGTGCCTAGTGACGGTCTATTAGGTAAACAGGGCCGTGGGTTTCCTATCCTTGGTGCCGCCCTCGACACAGGACGTTTCTCGGTTGCAGCTCGCTGTGTGGGGCAGGCGCAGCGAGCTATCGATCTAACCCTACCTTACGCCAGAGATAGGCGGGCGTTCGGACAGGCGATTGGCGAGTTTCAGATGGTTCAACAGAAGGTGGCGGACATGATTTGCCGGACTGAAGCGGCGCGCTGTCTTGTATACAGACTCGGTCGTATGAAAGACGCCGGCGTGGAGCGCTGTTCTCTGGAAGCTTCGATGTCTAAGTTGATGGCAAGTGAGGCAGCGACGCAGAATGCGCTCGATGCGATTCAGATTTTTGGGGGCTACGGGTTCTCATCTGAGTATGAGGTGGGACGGTTGCTCCTTGAGGCTAAAACCTTGGAAGTTGGCGAGGGTACTAGTGAACTACACCGCAAGCTGATTGCTGAATTTAGTTTGGGTTTACGTAAGTGAGGTTCGGCGGAGAGCAGGACTATTCCAGTTGAACGCTTCGCAAGAATGCGACAAAGGGGCTGTTCCACCTGGCAACCGTCCTATCTGGTCCGGTGAGCTTAAAGAAATATGGTCCAGCCGTTGTTTCGACAACGGCTGCTAGAAGGCGGAACTGAGGCTTGTTTAGTCGGGTGGCTGACCCTGGGTTTACTGCGGCCACGTAAGTGCCAGGCACGTCGAGCAGCGTCACATTGAGCCCATTAGCTTGAAGAGTAATTGTTGATGCTACTTCGAATGAAGGGCGGCCATCAGGTTGCTCCATTTGGCCAATCCAGCGTTGAAAATTAGCTTCGACGCTCCCACCGCCTCCACCGAAGTAGAACACGACAAGTTCTCCATCCTCCGAGTCTCCAGAAACCCTAGGCAGCTGGAATTGAGCAACCCGCATGGGTGACTCTGTAGGGTGTTCTACCCATTCGTCGGGTGGGTCGTATCGCAGGATCGGTTGGCTAAAGGCAGGGATGAGTGAGGCTAGGAGCAAGAGGCTGATCGTAAGGATGAAACGCAGCATAGCATTATGGTACCACGGCAGTACATAAGCTCTGTCTAAGGTAGGCAGGAAGGTATGATCATCGGTGTCATGGTGACGACGACGCGGCATCACGTTCAGACCGCTGGACAAGGGGACTTGCACGACCTGACGGACTTGGTGGCCCGGGTGGTTTCAGAATCTGGTTTGTCGAGTGGGATCGCGACTGCGAGCGTCATTGGGTCCACTGCTGCTATGACAACAATTGAATGTGAGCCTGGAGCAGTTGCGGATTTGAACCACTTGCTTGAGCGGTTGGCGCCGCGCGAGGGCAGGTATGCCCATCACGAGCGCTGGGGGGATGACAATGGGTCGAGTCATGTGCGGGCGGCTTTGTTGGGCCCTTCGGTTACGCTTCCGTTCGAACAACGGCAATTACTCATCGGGACCTGGCAACAAATTGTGTTGCTTGAGTGTGATACAGGGCCCAGACGCCGTCCATTTGTGGTCCAGTTGGTAGGTGAATAATTACTCTGTTACGATTTCCAGGAAACCAATTACTGATTCCCACTTGTAGACGATCATGCTCGAATACACCAAGCGGACTCTTGAGAATGGCCTAGATGTAATTGTGCACGAGGACCACCGCTGCCCAATTGTGGCGATTAATCTTTGGTATCACGTGGGTTCTAAGAATGAGCAACGCGGACGAACCGGGCTGGCGCATCTATTCGAGCACTTGATGTTTGAGGGTTCAGCCCACCACGATAGTGGCTACTTCACACCCCTCCAACAGGCGGGTGCTGCGCTCAATGGTTCGACTAATAGTGACCGAACCAACTACTGGGAGGTTTTGCCGACCACTGCCCTCGAGCTGGGGCTTTGGCTCGAATCAGACCGAATGGGCTACCTGCTTCCTGCCCTAACTTCGGAAAAGTTTGAGAACCAAAGGGATGTGGTTCTAAATGAACGTCGGCAGCAGTATGAGAACAGGCCTTATGGGTTGGCATCGATGGCCCTGATGGCGGCGTTGTTTCCACCTGATCACCCGTATCACTGGACTACGATCGGGGAGACTGCTGATATACAGGCAGCAACGCTTGATGACGCTCATGAATTTTTTCGTAGCTACTATCATCCTGGAAACGCTTCATTGGCGGTAGCCGGAGATGTGAACTCTGAGGCTGCGTTTGCCCTGGTAGAGCAGTATTTTGAAGATATACCGTCTGGTTCTCCGATACCACCGGTTGGTGGTGTTCCCGAGGTCTCCCTCCTACCTCAGGCAACACCCGGCGAAACTTACCTGTTCCTAGAGGACGATGTCGAGTTGCCCAGGTTGTATCTCGCTTGGCCAACACCACGGCTTTTCGCTCAGGGAGATGCTGAGATGGATGTGCTGGCCGATGTTTTGACAGGCGGAAAAACGTCGCGGTTGTATCGTGCCTTGGTGTACGACAAGAGAATCGCAACGGATGTGAGTGCTGCACAGGGATCACGGGAGCTGGCTAGTTGGTTCTGTATCAGTGCGACGGCGGCACCTGGGCATGAATTGGTTGACCTGGAGCGGGTTATTGTCGATGAGCTGGAAAGATTGAGTGAACTAGGCCCAGATGTTCATGAGATCGAACGTAGTCTGGCTCAGATGGAGGCACAGTTCATCTATCAGCTTGAAACAGTAGGTGGGTTTAGTGGTCGGTCTGACCAGCTGAATGCATACAACATATTTGCGGGTGACCCTGGGTTCATGGACAAAGATCTGATGAGGTATAGAGGGATTGGGACTGATCTTCTTCGGGAGGAAGTGTCGAAGCGCTTGAGTCCAAGAGGCCGTGTCACGTTGAGCATTGTCCCTAGAGGATCGGCCGGCCGGGCTATCTCGGGTTCTATCCCGGCGGGGGTAGTGTGACGACAAAAGTTGACCGAACTCAGCTGCCTGCTTCCGGATCGGTGCCCGGCATGCGGTTCCCTGCTGCACGGATTGCGCGTCTTGCTAGTGGTCTGACTATCCGTGCTGTGGAACACCTTGGGCCGCCGGTAGTTCAGTGGATTTGGGTGGTGCCAACTGGGTCGGCTACAGACCCAGAGACTCAGCCAGGACTTGCAGCCTTGACGGCAGACTTGTTGGATGAGGGCAGCACCACTCTATCGGCGCTTGATTTGCATGCTGCTCTAGACCGGATTGGTGCCAGGCTCGGGATCCAGGTAGGGTCTGATGCGACCACAGTGTCACTGACGACCTTAAGTCGGTATGCGGAGGAGGGACTTGTTCTTCTCGACGAAATTGTGACTAGACCTCGATTCGAACCTGTGGATTTTGAACGGGCTCGCGATTTGCGCCGTAGTCGACTACGACAGATGCGTACAGTTCCCGGTGCAGTAGCGGACAGAGTCTATTTGGAGCGGTTATATCCCGATCATCCCTATGGCCATTTGAGTATCGGTACTGATGAGTCACTCTCTCGATTGACGGTGGCTGACGTAAAGCAGTTCTATCATGAAGATTACCTGCCCGCCCAGACTACGTTGGTGGGAGTAGGAGCGCTAGCCCACGATACGTTGATTGAACTGGCCGAGCGGGTTTTCGGGGGGAGAGCGACGGGCTCCATGTTTAAGACTGCCGGTGATGATTCAGTCGAACCGGCAGAACTGAGAAATCCATCTGCTCAGGTTGTGATTGTTGATCGGCCTGGTGCTGTCCAATCTGAGTTACGAATTGGTCATGTCGGTGTTGCGAGGCGGATTGCTGACTATCATGCGGTGCTCGTATTGAATATGGTTCTTGGAGGACAATTCGTGAGCCGGCTCAATCGAACTTTACGCGAAGAAAAAGGGTACACCTACGGTGTGCGTACCTCCTTCGATTGTCGACGGTGGCCAGGGCCATTTTCTATGCAAGGGAGCGTGCAGGCTGACGCGACGGTAGAGTCTGTGCAGGAAGTGCTAACCCAGATGGCGTCGTTCACTGGGGATGGGCCCGTCACTGTATCTGAGTTGGATTTGGCGTGCGCCGCTCTAACACGAGGGTTCGCTCGAGGGTTTGAGACAGTCGGTCAGGTTGCGCGTGGTGTTGTTCAACTTGTACAACACGATCTCCCAGCTGATGACTACGATCAATTCGTACCACAGATCGAGGCGGTCGATGAGGCTGCGGTCACTGCGGCAGCAGCAGAGTACCTTCATGTAGACCGTGCGGTAGTGGTTGTTGTTGGTCCAGCTAGTCAGTTTGCGGAAGGCCTTGCGGCACTGGGGTTGGGTGACCCACAGTATGTGGAGGCTTAGTCCAATAGGCTGTTCAATAGCAGGTCAAACAGGGATTTGGATTCTGTGAGCTTGTCCTTAGTGCTGAAGTGGTATTTCCAAGGACAGGTTTTACTTTCGGTTTGGCCAGAGCGGACGAAAATCATCTGTCATCTTATAGATAGCGGCGCAGAAACTGTACTAGGGTGTAGCCATCCAACCAACTAAACGGAGCCTTACCGGTGGTGTAGTGACCACAAGGCAGTACCGTAACCTGATGGCGGATTCCCAGTCGTTCGAATTCGGTAATCAGTTGTCGAGAAAGTCGAACGGGAAATGAGAGGTCGTAGCGAGCGTAGACCAGTAGAGCGTGTATATTGCGAAGCTTCTCAATGTAGGGGTATGGGCTGATCGGAAGCCATAGGCGTCTCAGGAGATCGAGCGCTATCTTGCCTTCAAGGCCAGCGCGAACATGCGCAGTGGAGAGCCCTTCCCAAACGACGTCAGCAAAATATGGGGAGATGTGATTTAAGGCGGCTGTTTTGATAAGCGGTTCATGGGCGGTGGTTAGTGCCGCTAGGCAAGAGCCCAGACTCGTGCCCAGGATACCAATCTTGTTATAGCCGCGTGAAGCCAGCCAGGCAATGGCCCGTCTAGCATCAAGAACTGCCTGGCGGTTTACTTGCAATGTGCGGCCGATGTTAGAACTGACGATGAAGTCAGCTCGTGAGAGTTCAGGCGGCATTCTCTTGTCATGATATGGAAGACTGAGCCGTAACGCGCTGATACCGAGGCGTGCGAGTAGTTGGCACAAACCGATATGGCCTCCTGAGTCGGCATTCCATTGGGGGAGCACGAGTGTCGCACGTCGTTCATGCCCGCCTTGCTTGGCCGGAAAATACCGTGCATGTACGGTGTTGTTTTCACGGTGGGGCGTCTCGAGCGCACTCGGGAACGCGAGTTGACTATTCTTAAATGTGTAGCCTTCGCAGGGACCTGGGTCGAACCAGGTAGGGTCTGAAAGGGCAGTGGTTGCCCATTGCTCGATCCAGTTAGCCGGGGCAGTGGCAGAATCAGCCGGTGCTTTGAGCCAGTCTAGGCCCCATTCGAACGGCCTGATGATACGGTTGGTATCGATGGCCACCAACCGATGTTCCCAAGCATGGAAGAATCTGGCGATCATGGTTAGTTCCGGGAGATTAGATGCCGACTTGAGTTATCGTCATATTCAGCGTGAAAAGACCCAGTGTAGTATGGCGATGGAGGAACTGTGATGAGCGTAAAACATGTGGGTGTTCAAGAAGCGCAAAGGTTACAGGTAGAAGACGGCTATACCTATGTCGATGTACGGTCGGTGCCTGAGTATCAAAACGGACACCCCAAAGGGGCACAGAACGTACCACTCTTGCTCTTGAATAGCGAGACTAAACAGATGCAACCGAATCCTGAGTTCTTGGTGGTGATGCAGGCTAACTACCCCACCGATGCCAAGCTATTGGTCGGTTGTCAGGTCGGTGGACGTTCGTCACGCGCAGCACAGGTTTTGGCTGAGGCTGGGTATGAGACGGTAGTTAACGTCAAGGGTGGGTTTGGTGGTTACCGAAACCCCGCTACTGGCGAGATAGTTGATGAGGGATGGGCCCCAGCGGGGTTGCCGGTGGAAGATGGTGATTCAGACGACTCGGGCTACAAGGTGTTACGGCAGAAAGCGAACATAGCGACCGCTTGACAAGTTTGTTGCTGAACTCATTGAGCCGTAGGTCTTGGCCTGTCATTTATGGCTACTTCAATGGCTTCGGCCACGTTTAATAGATGGTCAGTTCTGTTCAGGCGGCCAATTAGCTGCAGCCCGCACGGAAGCCCTCCCGTGGTCAATCCGCATGGGAGTGAGATCGCCGGATGTCCGGTCGCATTGAAAAGCTGGGTCAGCCGTAGCATTACACTGCGTAGTAGCTCAGGTTGGTTGCCGATGTTGACCGTTGTAGTAGCGAGCTGAGGGGCAGGAATGGGCAGCGTTGGTAGGACTAGAGCGTCGCAGGAATCCAGCGCGGCGTCGATGGCCTCTCCTAACACGAGCCGACCGTGGTGCGCTCGAGCATAGTCTTCCCCCATTACATACCGACCGAGTTCAAGCCGCAAGCGTACACCGTCTGTGTAGTGGTCCGCCCGCGTGGTGAGTCCTCGCATGTGTGTGGCAGCAGCCTCTGAAAGAACCAGATGCAGACACACCGCTGGCGAATAGAGTGCGTGATCCACAGCGGTGTCTCGAATGATCCAGCCGGTGCTCTGTAGACGGGTCAAAGAATGTTCGAACGAAGTGCGTATCTCGCGGTCGAGCTGCTCAAGGAAGAAGGGCTTGGGGCACCCAAGTATCCTCCTTGTTGGCAAAGCTGTTTTCTCGGGGTCTGGTGGTGTGTTGCGCATCGTCTCGTAGAGGAGACGAGCGTCTTCAACGCATCGGGCAAGTGGGCCAACATGGTCGAGGCTTGGGGCAAGTGGGGTCACTCCGTCACACGAAATTTCACCGAAAGTCGGTTTCAGTCCAACTAGTCCGCAGGCGGCTGCCGGAATACGGATAGATCCGCCAGTGTCTGTTCCAACTGACCCGAATGCCATACCGGTTGCTACCGAGACTGCGGACCCGCTGCTTGATCCTCCGGGTGAGCGGGTTTTGTCTAGTGGGTGGAGAGTTGGACCGAAGCAGGAATCTTCGCCGGTAGTACCAAAGGCGAATTCATGAAGATTACATTTTCCGATAATGATTGCCCCGGCAGTCCTGAGCCTGGCGACCGCTGTGGCATCCCTTTCCGCTGCTGTGGGATTACTAGCTCGCGACGCGGACGTCGTCGGGACTCCGGCTACGTCAATAAGGTCTTTGATTGATATAGGCACGCCGTGTAGGGGACCACGGTAGTGTCCGGTAGCGATTAATTGGTCAGCTTTGTCAGCCTCATACCTAGCGCGGTCGGCTAAGACTGCCGTATAAACGTTTAGTGATCGGTCGTGTGCTGCGATCCGGCACAGGGTAGAGTCGATTACCTCGCGAACAGAGACTACCTTCTTCTCAATGGCTTGGGCTAATCGATAAATTGGCTGTTCACACCAGTTGATCATGGTTCCTTATTCGCCGGGGGTAGCTTGTCGTCTTGGCTTCGAGAACCTTTAATGGAGTGGCCTGTTATTTGGGAACTCTGTGCGTCATAATTCCAAGGAGCTTTTCGCAGAGTTTCTGTGGCAGAGGCCAGAACTCTGAGTAGAGGCTTGAGCTGGGTTAGTCCTCGACGATCGGCATCAGCTTGGGCAGCCGTTAGCCACTCGTCCGGAGATCGCGTCATCGACTGGGCTTCCGGATTGACATCGCGACGCCGTCACGAAGTGGCAAGAAGCTAGTTACGAGGCGTGCATCTGTCGCGAGCCGTTGGTTATAGGTGGCAATCGCTTTGGTCTCCTCCGTTGAACGGTTTGGCAGGGAAACGAGTCCAGGAACTACCTCTCCGTCCCAGAGCACGTTGTCAGTGATTAACACTCCTCCTGGACGCAGTAGTTTTACCAACCGGTCAAGCAGTTGGGGATATTGTCGCTTGTCCCCGTCGTTGAAGATTAGATCGAATGGTCCTGCGATCTTGTGAATCAGTAACGCCGAATCTCCAACCATCACACTCGCGCGGTTTTCAAGCCCGGCTTCTGTGAAATGGTCTCTCGCTAACTGTGCGCGGGAACGATCTAGTTCGATTGAAATCAGTCGACCGTCAGCAGGTAGCGATTGGGCTAACCACAGCGCAGAGTATCCATTGGCCGTACCGATTTCGAGTACGTTACGGGCACTAGTTGCCATGACCATCGTTTCAAGCAAGCGGCCGACCGCACTGTCAATAATTGGAAGGTCGAGCCTGGCTCCTTCGGCTGCCACGCGTTCGAGTAGCGAAGATCTCGTGACTAGAGTTGATAAATACGCTTCGATTTCTGGGGTGACAATATCCACTTGGTGATTATACGAATGAGGTCCCTGTTTTCAGATCATAGCTTCGTCATGAACTGGTTTGCCGTGCTCAAAACGATCTGGGTTCAAGCATGTTACGTCAATTGTCTCGGACTGACCGGTTCGAATCAATTCTGATAAGACCTTTCCTATAGCTGGGGCGAGCATCAGCCCATGTCCGCTGAAGCCATTAGCCAAGAAAAAATTGGATAGTTTTGAAGACTGGCCGAGGAGAGGGTTGTGGTCAGGGGTCATAGCATAAAGGCCGGCCCAGCCCTCGATTAACTTTACTGGCTCGAGTTTAGGAACTCTCTCTACGAGAGGTAAGCGAAAGTCGACTTCCCACCGTGACAAATCACACGTGAACGTTTCGCCAGGCGGTTCGTCGAGGCGAGTGTGAGCGACAATCAAGCAGTCCCCTGTGCTGCTGGTCGGGTTGTCGTCATGTCTCCAGTGGACGCCGGTTGGGTCCACGACCATCGGAAATTTGTAGGGCCACCGTCTAGGCAGCTCGCAACGAAAAAGGTGCTGCCGAACCGGTTGCACTGGTAAGTCGATACCAGCCATTGCTGCCAGCTTGTGGGCGAACGGTCCAGCCGCGTTGACAACGGCATCGGCGAACAACCGTTCGCCACTATTTAGAATTACGCCGTCGATTTGCCCAGGTCGCACAATGAGGTCCACGACCTCAGCTCGTAAATAGCTGGCACCGACTGCTGCGGCTGCTGCTCGGAACCCCGCTAGTACTTCCCGCGGTTCGCCGTAACCGTCCTTGGGACCGAATACTCCGAACTCGATGTCGTCCAGACGTACATCTGGTAGCCGAACATGTAGTTGGTCGATGCTGAGACGCTCGACGGATGCACCAAGTGCACGTTGGTGTGAGACTCGGGCCTCGAAGCGATCTGCTGAAGCTTCATCAACGAGAAACAAATAACCTCGTTGACGGAAGTTCACATCAGGTGTGTGACCGGGGACTTGCATCTGCCGGTCGAAAACTTGGTAAAACCGTGTGGAATACTGCGCGAGTTCTATGTTGACAGGTGAGCTGAATTGTTGACGGATTCCACCCATAGCAAGAAATGATGAGGCGCGCTTATAGGTTGGGTCCCGTTCGATAACCAAAACTCGGCCAAGATAGCCGTCCTGGAGAAGGTTATATGCGATGCTCGACCCGATAACACCCCCACCTACGATGACGATAGTCCCGGCTGTTTCTGATGGCAGGTTCATTTGATGCTGAGGGTCTGCTGGTAGGGTTCTTATAAGTCTTGCTGTTTGCCGGTCATGCTGAGGCCTTTAGTCTGGGGAGGTGAGTGGGGGTGCTCACCTTCTAAGTACTGCTTCAGTGCGGCGAGCGAGGATTTCCACCCGCTGGAGATGAGGCCGTAATATCGTTCCCAGCGATCGCTGCTGTCTGAACCGCTCTGGCAAACGGTGAGACTGGTCGCTGGACCCTTGACCTGACAGCTTACTTCAAGTGCCATTGGTCCGAATGGATTCGACTGCGGCGGTAGCCAATACGCCTCGGCAACGAAGAATTCACGGCCTGGTTGAAACTCCATGACGGTGCCGTAGAATACCCCGCCGAGTGTTCCGAGCAATTCATCCCGGAACGGGGTTGTACGCCATTCGATGGCGTAGACTCCGAGAGGCCGAGGCGTGGTCACCGACCGAACCGTATCCCACCAGATTTCCAGTGCCGCTGGGTTGAAGAATGCTTCCAGCACCGCATCCGGCGCTGCCGTTATTTCGATTCTATGTTCGAACTTTAGCGGTGTGAGGGTCATAGAGATGAATTGTTGGCGGGTCAGGGCCCAGATGGTACAGCAGGTTAGGGTGCGAATCCAGAGCGGTCAGTACAGCAGAAAGTGTTCTCGGAGTGGTAGGAAGGTATCGAGTCCTGTGGTCCAAGCATCTGCGATTGTTTCGTAGGGCACCTCAGCGTCAATGTTGTGACGGAGGTGGTCTGAGCCGGACAAGATGTCTATTGGGGGAAGAACGTCTTCATATTCGTATGGAGGTTGTCGCCACTCAAAGAATTCTGGCGCCAGGTGCCGACATGTCTGTATAAGCGCCACAGCTGTTACAACCGGTCTGAAGGCTCTTCGGTCAACTACATGAAGCTGGCACCCGCCACAGGCTTGGCCAGCATGCTTTTGGAAGGTTGGTTGGAATTCCACTGGGCGGAATAGCACGCCAGGAAGACCTAGGTCGTTCATCAAGCCGGCTAGTTGGTGTGCTTTGAGCCAGGGAGCTCCAGCTAGTTCAAATGGTCTGGTGGTTCCACGACCTTCGGACAGATTGGTTCCCTCAAAGAGAACCATGCCGGGATAAACAATACTGCTGTCGAGGGTCGGTAAATTAGGAGAAGGCAGCACCCAGGGCAGCCCCGTGTTGTCATGGTAGAATCCTCGGCGCCATCCGTCGAGTTGCAACACTTCCAGGTTGGCTCCAAGCTCGAAGGTTTCGTTGCAGAAGATCGCTAGCTCACCGATGGTCAGTCCGTGTCTGAGTGGAATGGGAAATTGGCCTACAAATGATTCGAACCCCGGCTCCAGCATGGGGCCTTCCACAGCTTCGCCACCAATCGGGTTGGGCCGGTCACAGATAATCACAGGAATGTTGTGTGAGCCACAGGCCTTCAGGCATTTGGTCATTGTGTGAATGTAGGTGTAGACGCGGGTACCTACATCCTGTAAGTCGATAACGAGGACGTCGAGATTAGCAAGCATATCGGGTGTTGGTTCTCGGGTTTCACTGTAGAGTGAATAGACGGGTATGCCGAGGGTCGGGTGATTGGTGTGGTCGGTCTCGATCATGTTGTCTTGGACGTCGGACCGAAATCCGTGTTGGGGGCCGAATAGAGCGGCTAGTGTCACGCCTGGTGTAGATGAGACTATATCGCCGATATGGTGCAGCGAATTGTCTACTGAGGCTGGATTGGCGACGAGACCGATCCGTCGACCGGTGACCCGAGCACTAAGCTTTGCTGAACCGAGTGTGATTGACACCATGGAATTATAGGGAAAGAAGTCCTGTGGAGGGGGAGATAGATGCGAAGGGCTTGTGGGGCGACAACTTAGTTTAGGAAAGCGGATTGTGCCAGAACAGCTGCCTGCTAGTCGGTTTCTGCAAGCATGCTACTATTTTCAGAGGGCTCTAAGCTTCCGGTGCCCTGATCTTATGACGACGATGCCGGCTCGGAGCCGGAACCCGCGCTTGACTCAAGCGTCGACGCCCACATCAGCCTCGGTCAGGCCCTTCCTTAAGTGGGCTGGAGGGAAGCGGCAGCTCTTGGCTCAGCTCGCTCGTTTTCATCCACCTCAATTTGGTGCCTATTTTGAACCGTTTCTGGGAAGTGGTGCGCTGTTCTTTGATTTGTATCGACGAGGGCGGTTCAGTGGGCGGGGTGTAGTGTTGATGGACAACAACCCCGATTTGATTGGATGTTGGCTGGCTGTGCGGAATGATGCCGAGCGGGTCATTCGGAGTCTTAGGCGTCTCGCTGATGCTCATCGGACTGACCCAAGTGCTTGTTACTACCGCGTTCGGGATCAACGGTTTAATCCGATTCGCCGCCGTTTGTTGGGGGCGCGACATGGTGACAAGTGCTACCCCCCAAGCCTTGCGGCCATGTTGATCTATCTTAATCGGACTGGTTTTAATGGATTGTTTCGGCTCAACAAAATGGGTGGCTTCAATGTTCCGCTGGGACAGTATGACAAGCCTTTGATCTGTGACGCGAAAAATCTGCGGCATGTTTCGTCTGTGCTACGGCGCTCTGAGAGCGAGGTGTGTGAAGATCGATTCGAAGCTGTGTGCCGCAGGGCAGTGCCAGGTGACTTTATTTACTTCGATCCTCCCTATGCGCCCATGAGTCCAACCTCCTTTAGAAGCTACACTTCGGATGGGTTCACGTCAGCTGAACAGCGGGAGCTCCAGCAGGTAGTGATTAAGCTGGCCAGTCGGGGTTGTCACGTTTTGTTGAGTAATTCTACCGCTCCTGAGGTTAAGGCTCTCTATGTGGACAACTTGCAGGCGCGTTCCGCAGGGTTGCGAGCTCACCGTGTTTCAGCGAGGCGTTCCATTAATGCTCATGGATCCGGTCGTGGTTATGTTGATGAATATCTGATCACCAATATCCCTCCTCAAGACGTAGGCTGAGCTGGCCTGGATGGAACCATAGTGGCAATTAACGAGCTACATAACGACCTAAGAACTGCCGTGCGTGAACTGTGCGCGCGATTTCCTGACTCTTACTGGCGGGAACTCGATGCCAGAGAAGCCTATCCGGAAGAATTCGTTAAGACGTTAACTAATGCTGGGTATTTAGCTGCATTGATCCCGGAGGAACTGGGTGGGTCTGGGCTTGGCGTTGCTGAGGCTTCGATCGTTCTCGAGGAGGTG
>CEUS01185435.1_pt1 | contig 15379 bp, 13 predicted proteins | sample 427031 | NCBI WGS metagenome assembly CEUS01 (sample SAMEA2622837, study PRJEB7988) | marine metagenome | biome: marine biome (ENVO:00000447); feature: marine epipelagic mixed layer (ENVO:xxxxxxxxx); material: "saline water (ENVO:00002010), including plankton (ENVO:xxxxxxxx)" | depth 140 m | reverse complement strand
CCTGTCCCGACCTATCGACGTCCGACACCTCTTGCCTCCCTACGGCGGATCCACGGGAACAGCCTGACTCTTCTTCACGAGCGGGTCGTATTTGAACCCCTTCGTACCCTTTCTGAATTCGGATCTCACCCGCTTCATAAGCTCGGCGTCCTGACAGAGATCGATAGTGGTTCCGGCAAAAATCTTGGCCGACTGGAGCATCGCCCTTTCGCCGAACGGCATGGCAGCCTGTGCGGCCATATCACGATGATGTCCAGGTGTTCCCTTTGCGTAACAGACGACCTGGAAGCGACCGAGAGGGGTGAGCCAGGAGACACTGTCTTCGTCTGTAGATCCTCTTCCTTGAGACCCGCTCCCTTTTGAGATGCTGGTGTCGAATCCTTCATTGTATCCTAGTGCCGCCGCACGTTTCTTGTCCTCGGCTGTGACGCGGGGTGCCCCAAAAAGCTCCACGTTCTTACGGGTGATCTCGCACATCTGGGAATTGGGAAGCCGTGGGTATATAGCGGTGATCCTGGACCATTTCATCTCGGTGCCGGTGGCCTCGGCCGCACCTCTAGCACATGCAGTGAGCCGGTCCCGGACCTCGTCAACCTGTGCGCGGTCTTTACCCCTTACAAAGTACCAGATTTTTGAATAGGCTGGTACCACATTGGGTGCGTCACCACCATTGCGGATGACGGAGTGGATTCGAACATTCTCTGGCACATGCTCTCGCAAATAATTGGCAGATATGTCGGTGAGCATTGAACCGTCCAGCGCGCTGCGACCATTGTGCGCGCTAGCGCCATGCGCCGTTTTGCCGAAGAATTCGTAGACGACCGAGTCCAGAGCGGATCCACCGAAGTTGTTCACGCCGGTTGCGCCGGGGTGCCAGGCAAGGCACGCATCGATATCTCTGAACGCACCATCGCGGGCCATATATACTTTTCCGGCGAGGGTTTCCTCAGCAGGACATCCATAGTAGACGATCTTTCCTGAGGAAGCCCTGTCTTCGAGGATGTTCTTTGCGGCGACCGCACCTGCGGCCGGGGCTACGCCCAGAAGGTTGTGGCCTCAGCCGTGACCCCATTCCGCTTCCTCAGGTCCGCAATTGGGCAAGGCGTCGTATTCCCCAAGAAGCCCAATGGCGGGTTTCCCCTTTCCCCAAGTTGCTCGGACAGCAGTGGGAATTTTCTTGAAGGGGAACTCGACGTTGAAGCCGTTCGCTGCCAGGTACTCACCAATGGCATTTGCGGAATTTACCTCTCGAAAGGGACGTTCCGCCCATCCATGAATCTTGAGCGCAAGCGCTCTGGCAGTTCGGGCTTCCGCCGAAACTGCACTCTCCACACGTCTCTTTTTTGTCTTGGCATTCATCTACGATCTCCTTGCACTGTCGAAGGTAGGGTGAGCTCAGGAGGTGATGGCACCGACGACCGCATCTCCCACAGAGGGTGTCGCGGCTGAGCCACCGAGGTCCGGTGGGTGATTGGAAGGATTCTTCAGTATGGCACCTACTGCTGTATCGATAGTTCTGGCAGCTGCGGTGGCATCAGCATCATTATGTCGATCTCCTAGCCAGGTGAGCATCATGCTTGCCGATAGGATCTGGGCGAGCGGATTCGCGATGCCCTGTCCTGCAATATCGGGCGCAGTGCCGTGAGAGGGCTGAAAGATGCCATGGTTGTCCCCTACATCGGCAGATGGTGCCATGCCCATCCCTCCGATAGTGGCAGCGGCCAGGTCGGAGATGATATCGCCGAACATGTTTTCCGCCACGACGACGTCGTAGTAATCCGCTCCACGAAGCTGGTAAACGGTGAAAGCGTCCACATACGCATAGTCTCGCTCGGTATCCGGATAGTCTTCTGCAACCCGGTTGTAGATCTGTCGGAAGAAGGCCATGCTCTTGAGGACATTCGCTTTATCCACACACGTGACCCTGCTTTTCCCGTCCGATGGTGCTCCGTCTCGCAGCCGTGCGATCTGGAACGCTGCGTGTACGATTCGTTCCGTTCCTTTGTTGGTGATGACCATATTGTCTACAGCCACTTCGTCGCCGACACGGACGCCGGCCCCACGGGAGGCATAGAGTCCCTCCGTGTTTTCCCGCAAGATGACATAGTCGATCGGTGGATCGGCCGAGAGCAAAGGTGGAACTCCGGGATATTTTTTGATTGGACGAATTCCTGCGTAAAGGTCCAGCACGAATCGCAAGGTGAGCTGGGGAGCGATCTCCGTCCCGTCCGGGAATCTGATTTCCGGATCCCCTGCGGAACCGAAAAATATGGCGTCCGACTGACGGCATGCCTGCAGAGTACTCTCGGGTAGATCTTCCCCGGTTTCCTGGTAACATGCGGCGCCGACGGGATGTTCGGAAAATACGAAGCGGAGGTTCGGATGCGGTTCTTCAAGGGCCAGCAGAACTTTCATGGCCTCGGCGACTACCTCCGGGCCAACGCCGTCACCGGGTAGGACGGTGATGTTGTACGTGGACATGAACGATTCCTTTTGATGATGGATTGCGATGGTCGACTTTCAAAACAACTGCGGACAATCGGTTCACCTTCCGAAACCATTAATTGTCCACGACTCCAGGTAAGAGGATTCGGCCGTTCGCATCCACCGTCTGCGAATCTGCAAAATCCGGAGGGTCAAGGTGTTGACCCACACTGACGATTCGTCCCTCCCTCCACAGGATGTCTGAGGTACCCAATTCCTTCGGGGCGAATACGTTGGCGTTTTGGATGTGTAGCCACGACATGACGTTTATTCCAGTGCGTTGATGATGCGAGATATTACTTCGTTCTGGCTTCCCACTTTCTTCTCCTCGTCATCTTTGAATTGATCACATAAGCCAGGATTTTGCACAACCACGATGCCCAGAGGTGGACATACCCAGGTGTGTTTCGCACCAGCCCCCGAGGCTGCGAAGGAGTCGGTTGGGAGGTCGGGCCACTGTTTGCCATGGTCGTTGACCCAGAAGCCATGCCCGTATTTCCAGTTTTCCTCGGGTTCGTTTTCGAGGATAAAGGAGTTGGTCACCGTGGCTTCCTTCAAGTAGGCCTCGGGGATGACTTGCTCCCCTTGCCAGTTCCCCCAGTTCATCCAGAGGTGACCGATTCGGAGCAGATCTCTAGCAGTGGAATAAATCTGTGTATAGTACCCGGATATGTTGAGACGGGCATCAGGCTTTAGTTTGAAATTGGAGTACTCGTAACCCCAAGTACCCCGTATCGGATTCCTGATTTTCTCTTCTATCAGTCTCCCGCAACCCCCGAGGCGCTCGGGATCGTTGCTGTCATGGTATCCGTAGATATTGGCGAGGGTATGCGTCAGGATATTCATGCCGTAGGTCTGGTAATGAAAGACCTTCCTGGGATCCTCACCCGGTTTCATATATCCCGAAACATTGCAGATGAGATGGCGGAGCGTGATATCCCGGTCTTTTTCAAATGCGAATCGGCCGGGTTTGGGTCCCCTGTCTTCGGGGACGTCCATCATTTCTGGATGATGGTCTACGACTTTCTCGTCGGGGCTGCCGATCTTGCCGTCGGCCACAGCAACTCCGAGCATGGAGGAGTAGTAGGACTTTGCTGCTGAAGCTTGTCTGTGAGATTCGTCAGGATCGGTGCCCTGATACCACTCGCCGACGAGACGGCCATTGCGGGAAACCGCTACCTGATAGGTCTTGTCTCCCGCCAGGTCGTTGAGCCACGATCCTGCTGCGGCGAGCTTGTCAGGTGAGAATCCTGCATCGTTAGGTGGTATTGCTTCCCAGTGTTCACCTGGAAAGGTATGGTCCATTCCAGCAATCTCCTTGGTCAGCGAAGTCTACTGATGTGATGCATCCGATGAATGATGCAAAGGTAAGTCTTGTGTATTCACTGAACGACATACATGCTACATCAAGGATTCAGGGTTCGCAAGGCTGGCGATGACAGCGGAATCAGGTTGGTCGAATTCAGTCCAGGGTGAGGTGGAATCCGCCTTTCCGGCGCACACCCTTCTCCCAGATTTCCGGCTCCAGGTCAAATCCGATCCCGGGGGTGTCCGGAACGATCAGCCTGCTGTCACGCATCTCCCATCCGTCCAGATTGATGCCTTCCAGATCGGCCGGGGCAGCTTCGAGCAGACTGTAGTTGGGAATTGACGCGGCGAAGTGTGCGTGGGCATATCGTTCAATTATGCTTCCCCAGCAGTGAGGAGCACACACGGCCCCCCAGGGCTCTATCCGAGCAGCAGTCTCCCGCCACCAAGTTAAACCCATAGCACGAAAATCGTGTTGCACCACGTCGATCCAGCCCTTCTCAACAAGATCGAAGAAGTAGGGTGGCGGCGAAAATTCGCCGTCTGCGACGAGCGTGGCCGGGCTGTGCTCCAGAAGATATTTCTTGAATGCCTGGTTAAGAGCCGGATCCTCGGCGAAGGGCTCTTCGAACCAGTAGATGTTGTCGTGCGAACATAGCCTCATGGTTTCCTTTGCCGTATTGAGGGTGTTTCCCATGTTGGCATCGATGAGGATCTTGGCGTCCGGCCCGGCTGCATTCCGGACGGCATGGATTACCAGTTCGTCCCTTTTGAGACCTTGTTGCATATCCATCCAACGTGCACCGCGGCCGATCTTGATCTTGAAGTTGTTGTATCCGTAGGCCTGTCCCGTCCGGACCTCCTGATGGAAGATCTCGACGGCTTCGCCGTCACTTGCATCCAGATCATCTATGTAGATGGAACCGTCATAGAGCTCGACCTCGTGAGACCCTCGGTTGCCAAGCAATTTGTATAGGGGTAAGTCTTCAGCCTTCGCCGCCAAATCCCACAGGGGCAAGTCCACCGGCAACCCGGAGTCGTTCGATCCCTTGGGCAGTTGGAACAGATCCAAAGGAGACTTGCCGAGCAATCTTTCGGCCTTCTCAGCGCCGATTCCCGACCATCCGATGCCCGTAAGCCCATTTTTGGTATGAATTCGGACCACCTGATCGGCTACACGATCCCCATGGACTCCGATTCTGGAGTTCGATCCTATGTTGCGCGGGCGTTTGCCCCGGATAACCACCTTTTCGATAGAGACGATGGGTTGTGTGAGTGCATCGGCCATTTTACGGGGTCCTCCTGCCTGTGATGTTGGTAGCTGCCTAGGTCTGTAAGGTAGGCCAAATCTTTGGAATGAAAAAACAAAAAACTGACGCGCATCGTTGCATCCAAGGAACTTGGATTCGGGGAAAAAAGTCTTGACTGGGGCTACCAGATGTAGTATTTTGCAGAAATAAATCCAAAGGTTTCCCCAACCTGTTGGGTATCAAGGGTTTCCCCTTCCCTTTGTGTTTCCCCTTTACCTTCAAACAGACAAATGTTTTCCCTATTCGTGCCGGTGCAGGCCACGTTCTGCCCTTGTCCGATCAGGGATTGGATGCGTTCATATTCAGGAGGACCGTTTTGCATCTTTCCCGGCTAACGGCTGTTGGATTCAAGTCTTTTGCTCACAAGCTGGATCTGTCCCTTCGACAGGGCATCACGTGTGTTGTAGGCCCAAACGGTTGTGGAAAATCCAACGTGGTTGACGCTTTGAGATGGGCATTGGGTGAACAGCGTGCGCGTTCACTCCGAAGCAGCAATATGGAGGATGTGATATTCTCGGGATCGCGTTCCAGAAAGCCGCTGGGGATGGCGGAAGTCTCGGTTACGATCGACAACGCAAATAAGATTTTACCGGTTGATTTTACTGAAGTTACAGTTACTCGCCGGCTGTTTCGTTCAGGTGACAGTGATTATCTATTGAATAAGGTTCCCTGCAGGCTGAAAGATATACACAACCTGCTGATGGACACGGGCCTTGGCGCCCACGCCTATTCGGTAATTGAGCAGGGGATGGTTGATGAAATTATCAGTGATAAACCTGAAGAGCGTCGTAGATTGTTCGAGGAAGCAGCAGGCGTCACACGCTATAAAGTTAGGCGGCGCTCAGCCTGGAACAAGCTGGAATCCATACAGCAGGATCTTCAGAGGATCGAGGACATCATCGGTGAAGTAGAGCGTCAGGTGAATTCTCTCAAGCGACAGGAGAGGAAGGCCCGGCTGTACAAGCAACTCTCGGATCAGTTTAGAGAGATGGAGATACATCTGGGGCAGTTCATGTATCACGATATGTCGGATCGTGCTAGGCCTCTGCTGGAGGAGATGACCTTTCTGAAGGAGGACATCGAGGTCGGGGGCACAGATATAGCACGTCTCGGTGCGCGGGTGGAAGAGGTAAGAACGGAACTGACCGCACAGGATCAGGCACTTGCGGCCGCCAATGCCGAAGTGAGCCGTCAGACCGAGGTGGTGCACAGGAAAGATCGTGAGATTCTGGTGGCACGAAGCGAGAGCCAGAATATAGTGGGATTCCTAGAAAGGGCGGCCAGGCAGCGAGAGGAGATGGGAGAGCGCCAGGAAGCCGCACTTTCAGGTCAGCATACAGCAGAACAGGACCGGAGGGAAGCTAGCTCTGCACTGGAGCAGACCGAGAAGGCATTGACGGATGCCAACCAGGCACTCGAAGGATTGAGCGAGGCTCTCGAGATAAGGCGTTCGGAAGGGGAGGAGAAGAAAAAGCAGTTGATGTCAATCCTCGAACAAATCAGCGATAAGAACGGTCGTCTGGAACGGGGCAGGGCGGAGATTGAGGGGCTTGCCCATCGTCGGGCGCGTTTGGCAGAGGATGCGGGTCGTGTCCAGTTTCGAAAGCAGGAGTCTGATGAATCTGGGGCTGAAGCGACACGACAGATCATCGAATTGGAAGAGGCGGCTACAGAAAAGGAGAAGCAACGCAAGGCCTGGGCGGGTGAGCGGAGCCAACAGTTGGAGGAGCAGGTCCGCTTGACCGAACGGCGCAACGAGTTGAATGCCCAACAAGAAGCCGACGGCGCACGACTGGCTCTTCTGAAGCGTCTGCGAGAAGGTTTCGAGGGGTATTCCAGAGGTGTAAGGGCACTGGCTGTGGACTCCCCTTACACCTCGAAGATCAAAGGGATCCTTGCAGATGCCGTGGCGGTGAATTCCGCATATACCCAGGCGATCGAGGCTGCGCTGGGCAGGGCACTCGAGTGCCTGGTTGTGGACTCGGCGGACGATGCTTTGGAGGCGATAGATTACCTCAGTAACGGTGGACATGGAGCTGCGGCATTTCTCCCGATGGATCGTGTGTTGCACAGCGGCGGAACGCCGTGGGTACCTCCAAAGGGCGAAGGTGTGATCGGCCGGGCATCGGATCTGCTGTCGAAGAATTCTCTCGCATCTGCACTTCTGCACCAGACACTGCTGGTCACCGACTCGCGAAAGGCCTTGGAGCTTTCTCCGGCAATGTGTGCGATTGGAGTTGATATCGTGACCTTGAATGGAGAGCTGTTCTCTCCCGAAGGTACCATTTTCGGTGGTGTGGCGGAAGGTGAGGAAACCAATCTGATCGGGCGAACCCAGGAGATCGAGACTCTCGAGGCTGGGCTTGCCGATGGCGCCGAGGATTTGGCCAGGGTGACCGGAGAAATCCAGCACCACGATGACATACTCGCGGAACTCACGCGGCATATTGGCGTGTCGGATGAAAACCTGTCCGAGTTGCGGAACCGGCAATCCGGTCTAAATCGAGATCGTGAGAATGCCAGGACGGAATCCGAGCGACAAGTCAAGTTGGCCGCGGAGCTGGAGGAAGAACGGGAGAAGCTGGCGTCTCGAGAAACGGAGTTGATCCGGATTCAAGATGCTGCCGAGGGAGAAGTATCCGGTCTGGGTGCACAGCGGACGCGTATCGAGGATGACATTCTGCAGGCCGACGAGGTCCTGAGAGAACAGGAGCAACAACGTCGAGCCCAACAGGATGTGGTTGCGGGACACCGGGTAGAGATGGCCTCCTTGAGAGCCCGTGCCGAAAGGCAAGAGGTTGAAGCCCAGCGGCTGGCGAGAGAACAGAGTGAACTCGCCCGGGAGTTGGAACGGCTGGAAACAGAATGTGCCGAGAGCGAGAGCCGAAAGCGAAAGCTGGACGAGACCGTCGAGGAGGCCTCAGCCGAAATGCAGGGGCTTCACAAGATACAGACCAAGCTCGAGCAGAAACGGGACACCCAGGCACAAGGTCAGCAGGAATTGATGAAGGCGACTCGGGAAGTTGAGGAAGAGTTGCGGAGTATAAACCAGCGGGTGAACCAGAATCAGGAAAGGCTGCGAGGGCAGGAAGTTGAACTTGCGCAGCTTAAGACCAAGGCTGAAGAGCTGCAGTCACGTCTCCAACGGGACTACGATGTGGATGTGAAGGAACTCGGTAGGCTGGACCTTCCGGAATTCAATGCAGACATTACCGGCAAGCGAGTATTGGAGACGCAGGAGCGCTTGCGCAGGATGGGCTCGGTGAACCTCGCCGCCTTGGACGAATACGATTTGCAGAAGGAGCGGTTCGAGTTTCTGGCTCAGCAGCGGGATGATTTGCTGGAGGCCGAAGAGACCTTGAAGCGCACCATCTCCAAGATCGACAGAACCGCCCGAGGAAGGTTTATGGAAACGTTCAACGAAATACGTGCGAACTTCCACAAGACCTTTGCCGCATTTTTCGTGGGCGGGGAGGCGGATCTCCTGATGCCGTCCGATGAGGACCCACTCGAGGCGCCCTTGCAGATTATCGCCAGACCCCGAGGAAAGCAACTTCAAAACATCAATCTGCTTTCAGGCGGGGAGCGTGCGCTTACGGCAATATCCCTTCTGTTTGCCATCTATCTTGTGAAGCCCAGCCCCTTCTGCATTCTCGATGAGGTAGATGCCCCGTTGGACGATGCGAATGTAACCCGGTTCGTCAAGGTGATCAAGCAGTTTGCCCGAGATGTTCAGTTTATCGTGGTTACGCACAACAAAGGGACGATGGAGGCGGCAGATTGCCTGCATGGCGTGACCATGGAGGAACCCGGGGTGTCCAAGCTAGTTTCCGTGAAGTTGGCGGAAGAAGAGAAGTCCGGTAACGGCCAGGTGCAAGCGGTGTTGGAGGTGGAACCGGCAGATGATTGAAGGGGACAGGCATTAGCGACAATGATCAGCGGCGCTAGAGCATGGCCGCTGATTTTTTTTGCCGCTGGGGGTCCGCTCCAGGGCGTGTTAGGGTTAAGTGTCAGGACGTAATACGACGAGGTGTGTATGGTGTAAATGATCGAATAGGGATACGGCCGTTTATAAACTGCTGTGGGACCCGGACAGTTCACGGGGGAACCTTGATGTTGCCTCGAACTGATGGCCTGTCGGCGGATGGCGTGCACCCCAATGAATTGGGGTATGCAGATATAGCCTGGGGAATTATAGACAATCTGCCGCACTTAAGGGAGAGGATCGAGGACGGGAAATGAGAAAAGAGAATTTCAGAAACATTGCCATTATAGCCCATGTCGATCACGGTAAGACGACTCTGGTGGATGGGATGTTGAGGCAGAGTGGAACGTTCAGAGAGAATCAGGAGTTGACAGACCGGGTGATGGATTCCATGGATCTTGAGCGGGAACGTGGGATCACCATTATGGCCAAAAATACTTCCGTATGGTACGGAGAGGTCAAGATAAATATAGTCGATACACCTGGGCACGCAGATTTCGGTGGTGAGGTGGAGCGTAGCCTCAATCTTGTGGATGGCGTCCTGCTGCTTGTGGATGCCAGCGAGGGACCGCTGCCACAAACGCGGTTTGTAGTGAAGAAGGCGCTTGCCAGAGACCTGCCCGTGATCCTCGTGATCAATAAGATCGACCGGCAGGACGCCAGGATTATGGAGGTGATTGACGAGGTCTACGATTTGTTCATCGATCTAGACGCAACGGAGGAACAGATCGATTTCCACGTGCTTTACACCAACGCGAAGGAGGGGGTTGCCCACCGAAAAGTAGGTGATGCTTCGGCAGACCTGCGCCCTCTGTTTGATACCATCATTTCCGATATTCCCGGGCCTGTGGCGAGTGATGAGCACGTACCACAGTTCTTGGTAACGAACCTGGACTACGATCCATATGTGGGACAGGTGGCGATCGGGCGGCTCAACAATGGTGTTCTGGAAATGAACAAGACCTATTCGCTGTGTGGTGATGGACAGATCAGGAATGGTGTCAAGTTTTTGGCGTGTTATACCTACCGGGGACTCAGAAAGACACAGGTAGACCTGCTGGAAGCAGGAGATATTATCGCTGTGGCAGGTGTCGATAATGTGAGCATCGGTGACACGATCTCCTCGGAGGAATCTCCCGCCCCACTTCCCAGGATACAGATCGACGAACCCACAATCACCATGATCTTCTGCGTGAACAACGGTCCGCTATCGGGTAGAGATGGAAAGTTCCTAACTTCCCGGCACCTGAAAGAGCGGTTGATGCGGGAGACGCTCGGAAATGTTTCCCTAGAGGTCCAGGAGACGCAGACGCCCGATATGTTTGAAGTCCACGGTAGGGGTGAGCTGCAGATGGCGGTGCTGATCGAGACAATGCGGCGTGAGGGCTACGAATTCATGGTCTCGAAGCCGCAGGTAATCACACGTCAGGAGGACGGGAAGCTCCAGGAGCCCACCGAGAGGGTGTTCCTGGATATCCCTGAGGAATTCGTGGGTGTGGTTACGGAGAAGCTTTCGACACGCAAGGGCAGGATGGCCAACATGCAGAACCACGGACATGGGAGGGTGTCGATAGATTTTATTATTCCTTCGCGCGGATTGATAGGATTCCGCAGCCAGTTTCTGACGGATACGAAAGGTGCGGGCATTATGAATTCCCTTTTCGAGGGGTATGCAGGATGGTTCGGATCCATTCCGCAAAGGAATACAGGAGTACTGGTTTCAGACCGGGTAGGGAAGGTTACACTCCATGCGAGTTTGGGGATGGCCGACCGCGGTGAACTCTTCGTGGATGTTGGCGCCGATACATATGAAGGGATGATCGTAGGCGAGCGCAACAAGGAAGATGACCTTTCGATCAATATCACACGTGAAAAGAAGCAAAGCAACGTACGCAGTTCAACTACCGAGGCCGTTGTTACTCTGAGGCCGCCAAGGTATCTGAGTCTTGATCAGTCTATCGAATTCATTGCAGAGGACGAACTTGTGGAGGTGACGCCAGATGTAATACGTCTGCGAAAGATGGAGTTGAGTGCAGGCAAGCGGGCATCGGCAAGAAGCAGAGAAAAGCGCAGAAAGGATGGATCCTGAGCCAGGGGAGGGGAGAATGTATAATCCGTATGAAAATGTAAACTGGTCCAATGTTCGTCGCGTGCCTTCTGCAACCCATATGCACTTGATGAGCCAGTCTCATTTCGAAAACGGATATCGGTTCGGTATGCGTCACTTTCCGATTTCCAATTACTACCCGTCTGCGCCGTACGACGCTACGACCAGACAAAGCGATTTCCGACTGCGGCAGTGGTGGCCCGCGACGAGAGATGGTAAACGCATCGATCCACCCATAAACTGGAATGACATCATCGATTGGTCGGGTGAGGTGGAAGAGGAATACCGCCTGGACTTCCCTTTTGAGGTGACACCCCCGGTGTTCGGCGAGATTCGAGACGATGTCATTCTAAGCCATAACGCGGAACACCATGGGTTTACCAACTCCAACGCCCATATCTGCAGCCCTGGATCCAGCTTTGCATCCGGTACCTTCGATTTGCATGCAAACTACCAACTGAACAAACATGGCTTTCCTGTTGGATTCGGAGGAACTTGGCAGGAAGGGTTTGAGGGCATGCTGGAGGGTCTTGATTACCCCGATGCGGGTGGCATCACGATCAACCACCCAACCTGGTTTTCCCGTTTCACGGACGAATCGGTATTCGAGATGCTCGACTACGACGAGGCGGTGATGGGGATCGAGATTTACAATAACTACTCAGCACACCGAAATTGGTTGGAGAATCCGAACTATGTGGCTCCCGAGGAGGATAAGGGCTTTTCACTGAATTTGTGGGACCGAATCTTGAGGACGGGTCGACGTTGTTGGGGGTTCTGCGTTCCCGATCACAGCGTTTGTGGAGATGGTGACTGGAATGGCCGAAGCGTCTTGCTCGTTTCGGAATTCACGGAATATGATTGCCTCAGGGCCTATCGCCTTGGCCGATTCTACAGTTGTTTGAAGAATAGCGGATTGACGGTGGAGGGGTTTTCCGTAACCGATTCGGCTGTTAGCGTGAAGCTGAGTGCACCCGCTCAGATCAAATTTATTTCCGATTCAGGTGTCCTCATTGACGAGGTGGGTGATGAGGCATCGTGCGAACTCCCAATTACGAACGGAGAACCCGATTTGGTGTTTCTCCGTGTGGAGGTGGCAGAGGATTCCGGTGAGCGTCTGTTCCTTCAACCGTTGCTTTTCGCTGGAGCTTGATGTGACCAGGCCAAACGTTCTTTTCTTGTTTCCAGATGACCAGCGATACGATCCAAGCATTGGGCAATGACGAGATACATACACCTAACCTTGATGCCCTTGTCAATTCTGGAACGACGTTCACGCGCGCCCATATTCCGAGAGATACGTGCCAAGCCGCGCGATGCTTCACACTGGCCGCACTCTGTTTCACCTGGATCGAGAGGGCCAGGACATCCCCCTTGATCACATCACGCTGGGCGAGTGCTTCCGCGATGCAGGATACGATACCTTTGGAACCGGGAAGTGGCACAGTGGTCGAACGTCTTTCGCACGGAGTTTCTCTTCCGGAGACGAGATCTTCTTCGCGGTATGGAGCATCACTGGAATGTATCCGTCTATCACTTCGATGCTACCGGCAAGTACGAAACCAGATGCCCTGTTGTGAAGGAGCCCGCACATATGTGCGGGCTCCTTTCATTTCTACACACGGAGGTCGAGGCCTACGGAAGGCTGAACGTCAGTACCGTCAGAGCCGACCTCATCAGTACGGCAGGCAATTTTGGCACCAACATATCCACATCGCTCGAGTGATCGCTCAAGATCCGCGGTTATCGTTTGAAGGAAGTCCGACCGTTCCTGGTCCGCCACGTGAATGTTGCACGAGGCCCTGCCTTGCACAACAATGAGGTGGACCTTCACCGGACCCAGTCCTGTAAGGTCGACGGAAAGCGTCAGGTTGAGGTTTTCCGGGTCGACCTGAGAGCCCTGTTGCTGGCCATCCCCTGAGATCTCCAGGTCGGTGGTTCTCATCGATCCATCGAGGAGAAACGGTATCTGCAGATGCACTGCCGGACGGTTGGACGATGGCAGGTTCGTGACTTGAATCGTATCCAGGAAATGGAGCGTTTCGGATAACCGGTCCTGCAAGTTGGTAAGGATATTGCGGTGGGTTGCGTCCAGTAATGATGCGTCGAGTCCGGTCAGTTCGGTCTGGAATCGCAGCAGAAGAAGCTTCAGAGAGGTGTCGATGCCGCCGGGAATTCCTTTGCCACCGGATGCGATCCAACTGGCCAGCCGACCCTCTATGTCGATTCCAAGCCCGTTCAGAAATTCCCTAAGTCCGTTGCCACTGAGCTTGGAGGGTTGCAGGTTTTCCAGAACGTCTCTAAGAGACGGTGGAATAGGTGTTGAACGGTACGACCGGAGCAGTTCGGCGAGTCCTTCGATGAGTCCACCCAGTATTCCGGCCGGAAGACGGGATAGATAGCTGGAGATGGCATCCGGGGTGACCGGAACACCCTTGCCCTGAAGGAAAAGAATTCTGGCGACGAGTTCGTCGAGTTCTTCCAGATCCGATATATCCGGAGAGAGTCCCAGCGCGATATAGAGGTCGCGTAGATCTCGAATGGACTGGAGGTCCACGGCCAGGCCCTTGCTTATGAGCCCTTTGATGATCGCACGATTGAGATTGTCGTCCAGGAGGCCGAGGTCTTGAAGCGCCCGTGCAATGGATGCGGATTCTGAGCCGGAGTCGCCCGACAAGGAGAGTATCAGTGGCGGACCCAATGATTGCACTTTGGCGTGTACGATTTGACCAGGAAGAAGGGAGTGGAAGGACTCGGCGACGAGGTTGTGGCCCATAAATCGAACGGTCCATCGTCCGTTGCTCAGACGCTGGAGTATTCGTGCTTCGAGGGATTGGCCTTCAGTGAGACGAGTAAGGAGGCTCTTGCGCTGTGAGTCGGTGGAGAGATCAAACCGAAGGGTCTGCGGACTTGCCAGGCCGGAGATCTGCATAAGAGTTGGCTTCCATTGGGGTCCAGGAGGGATGCGCCCTGAGTCTTACGGAGTATAATATCACTTCCTGCGAGAGTCTTGATAGAGATCTCACTGTCGACGATGGAAACGAACAGGGAGTCGATTGCACCAATATCGCCGCCGATTGGAAATGAGGTCTTTAGCTCAATTACCACCTTCCCGTCGGAGAATTTCCAACTGCCTCCAATTCTCTGGGCTTGGTCGGCCGGGGAATCGAAGAACCGGATCTCAAAGCTGTCCTTTGTGAACTGCCAGTCGACATCACCGGTCAGGCTGCGCCCCATCAGGGTCACGCCATTTAGCCGGCCACTCCATACACCTTCCAGATTGTCTCCGGATACGCCCGTTGGAGCATCTTCTCCACAGGCGGTCGCGAGAACTACAAGCAGGGGGATGAGACGTATGAGAGGTGGATTTTTCATTTGTGTATCCTGTTAATGCTCGGGAGAAATGGGATTTCTGAACTCCCTATTCTACTCTAGCTGATGTTTATTAGAATCGGCTGAATCCGGACTTTTTGAACACATTTCTGCTAGAGTCCCATCATGCGGGCTATCATCCGGACTTCAGCAGTGCCGATATCCAGCGCTTTGGCGACCTCCACGGCCGTCTGTCCATCCTTCAACATCTGCCTGGCCTCCGCAAACGGGTCTTGATCCGAATCCTGCGGTGGATCGGATTCTGGGCGGTCGTCCGGGGACACCTCAGGCAGGGGAGGGGAATCCGGCTCGGCCGCAATGGGTGCCGGCATTGATGAATGAGATTCATGTGGGACCGATTGTCTCAGCCGTACGATGCAGTTTCTAAGATTCTCTATATCCCTGGCAATTTGTTCGTCGGCTGTCTGCAGAGAGGCAGAGGTGTTTTCAAGCATATCGACAGCGGACGAAAGCCTCGCAACTTCCCTTGTGAGCCTGCCGATCTGTTTGGCGCTCTCCTCTCGCTCTTCCTTACGCCAACTCCTGCACCACAGGAGAATAGCGAATCCCATGGCCAGGCAGAATAGGATGGAGAGACCCCAGTACAGAATGTCCAGGCCTTGCATCGCGCCTCCCATATCGAGACCCCCCAGTTCAGGTTTCCTCTGAATCGTCTTGTGAGCCCTTGGAAGGAAATCGAAGGACGAATGTAGTGCCCTGTCCCGGTTCGCTTTTTACGCTGACTTCTCCGTTGTGTTTGTCAACGATGCTGTAAATAATGGAGAGGCCGAGTCCTGTGCCACCGTTCTCTTC
>CEUS01000141.1_pt1 | contig 15401 bp, 12 predicted proteins | sample 427031 | NCBI WGS metagenome assembly CEUS01 (sample SAMEA2622837, study PRJEB7988) | marine metagenome | biome: marine biome (ENVO:00000447); feature: marine epipelagic mixed layer (ENVO:xxxxxxxxx); material: "saline water (ENVO:00002010), including plankton (ENVO:xxxxxxxx)" | depth 140 m | reverse complement strand
GAGATACTGGAAGCCTCCTTTAACCGGGATGAATCAAAGGCTCTAGCGGGGGCTCCTCCTCTTGTTTCTTCAGGCGGAGTGCTCCAGACACTGCTGGCCATGTGTGCATAGGTCGTATAGGGGATGTCCGCTTGGCCCAAATTTCGAATATGTCGCTTATACTCTTCCACTTTTTCATTTCGATTGGGCAAGTTTAGAGTAATTTCAGGAACGTTGTGGACACTATGGTTTCCCAGTCCGTAGAGCTTAATTCCACCTTCTTCAAAACGTTTACGGCGACTAAGATAGTAATCGGGACCTGCCTTTTCAGGGTCGATCCATGTAACTGCGTAATTAACACCCATTTGTCGAACGAAAGCCAATTGTTCGTTTGTGGGTTCGGGTGGCATTTGTGCAGCGACCTTGAGGCCAGGTTCGATCTTAATGTGACTTCTAACGGTCATATTTATGTCTCTTTTATTTATAACGCCTGAGTAGGGGTAACTATTTCCAAATAAGAAATATTCCGGTATTCACTCCAAATTCAAATCAAAAATGTAGTAATGATGTTCCCAAGGATCTCTTTATGGCCTCGCCACAAATCCGGATTAGGTTTTAGACAGGGATTAAATAAGACAAGGCCAACATGATTTGCGAAAGGTAGGATCAGCTACTAACTTGAAAGCATTCAAGTAATCTAATGCAATTGATTTCGTTTCGGTTTGTAGATTGGGATCGAATTATATGAATTGTTTTCTGTTAATGTAAGTTAAAGGGGTACTTTACAAGGAAGCTGTGTTTGGCCAGTTTATATTTAAGTGTGTTCAGCGAAGTTAATATTGTTGTGGATCGTATTTGGGGAAAATAGTTGATGGCGCCGGTGTTCAAAGATCAGGTGGCGATTGTGACGGGAGGTGCTTCTGGGCTGGGTTTTGTCATACTTAAGCGTCTGATTGGGCTTGGGGCTATCTGCTATGCATTCGACCAAAATGAAGAAGCTCTCAGGGTTAATCAGGAGAGTTTAGGAAAAAGAGCTGAAGGTATAGTTGTAGATGTGACGAACGAGAGGGAAGTGAGGAATCGGGTACAAGAAATCGCTGATAAGGAAGGCCGAATCGATATCCTGGTAAACTGTGCCGGTGTAACAGGTAAGACTAACATCAAGAGTCATGAAGTTGATGTAGCGGACTTGAGGAAAGTTTTCGAAGTTAATTTGATTGGGTGCTTCCTTACCTCCAAGTGGGTTCTCCCGGAGATGTTAAAGAGAGGGTATGGCAGGATCTTGCATATCGCATCGATCTCAGGGAAAGATGGAAATGCTGGGATGCTGGCATATTCTTCATCCAAAGCTGCTGTGATAGGAATGACCAAGGTCCAAGGGAAGGAGTATGCTGAGAACGGAATCACAATCAATGCACTGGCGCCAGCCGTGGTCGAGACACCGATGGTCGAAGCAATGCCGGAGGATCAAGTCAAATATATGACCGATAAGATTCCAATGAAACGTTGCGGACGGCTCGAGGAAGTCGCATCTATCGTTGCTTTTATTGTTTCTAAGGATGCGAGTTTCACAACAGGCTTTACATTTGATCTGACGGGTGGAAGGGCAGTGTATTAAATATTCTAACAACACTTGTTGTTGCTGAGTTTCAGATTCTAAACTTGGTGTTTGCAAGGTAATCACGGGTCTATTAAATAATAAATTATGACACATCACCAATTCAAACCGGATCATTATCATATTACTATTGGTTGGCATGAACCCGTTTTACGAATTGCTAATGGGGACTCTGTAACGACAACGACAGTCGATGCTCGCGGGTTTGATTATAAGGGCGAACACGTGACAGAGCGTGGGAATCCCATGACGGGACCCTTTTATATGTTGGGTGCTGAGGAGGGTGATTCCCTGGCCGTCGTGTTCGATAATCTCACTCCGAATCGGAGAAGTGGATTCACCTCAAGTAGGGTTGCGCCAGTGGTTACAGAACCAGGTTATACCCCTGAATTTCAAGATGAAGATGAGAGAGTTGACTGGCAAATCGACTTGAAGGGAGGCTACGCCCAGCCTGAGGGAGAAAAGGGAATCTTAGGAAATCTGAGGCTACCTCTTCTCCCAATGGTGGGATGTTTTGGTGTTGCTCCACCAAGGGGACAGGCCATTTCTACCGCGACGTCTGGAACTTATGGTGGGAACATGGATTATAACGGATTTACCGAAGGGGTCACCGTCTATCTTCCAGTTTCAGCTCCGGGGGCGCTCTTTTATCTAGGCGATGGCCATGCCCTTCAAGGAGACGGTGAGATCGTAGGAAATGGAGTTGAGATCTCATTTGAGATCACTTTTACCACTTATCTTAAGAAAGGTATGGGAATTGGTTGGCCACGGGCTGTGAATGAAACTCATATCATGACTTTTGGCAATGCGCGGCCACTTGATCAGTGTATGCAGCATGCTACTACGGAGATGATCCGGTGGCTTCATGACGACCTGGGTCTCGATAATCGTACCGTTCATGCCCTTCTGGGGCAGGCGGTTGAATATGATTTGGGTAACATGTATGACCCCGCGTATACTATGGTTTGTAAGATACCGAAGAGTATCCTAGGGGATTTGGGCGTTCAAATTTCGCCCGAACAGTCCTGAAGTCTGTTGGAAACAAATCTTGATTAAGAGGATCGTTTCCCGTGGAGGAAGTGTGTCTTAAGGATTTTTACCGTCTTAAAACGATTATTATTACCAACGCCCGCTAGCATTACAAGGGCGTTGATTTTGTAGGTTTTTAACCGATTTTAGAGGATCTTCAAACTGGCTAAAATTATTTTCTAAGACGATCGAAAGATCCATTATCTCATTTTGATAAGACGGTGTATCAATCAAGTTCGTTGTTTCTATGGGGTCAACCGTTAGGTCGTAAAATTCGTCGGGGTATCGGTCGCTATGGGGCGAATAGCGGCGAATGAGTTTTTTTTTGCCATTGGAGATCATTCTAGCAGGTCCGTACTCGCAAAATTGATATTTACGCCAGCCGTTATTAGGATGATGCAGAAGTTGAAAGAGACTTCTCCCTGGAGTATTTATCTTCGCCTGGAGGCTGTGAGGTAAGCTAATCCCGGCGGCGTCTAGGATCGTAGCGAACAAGTCGCAGTGATCAAATGGGACATGTTGCATTTGTCGAGAAGGCAGAACAGTCTCCCAGCGTAGGATGTAGGGCACACGGATCGACTCTTCATAGAAATTTTGAGGGATAGAGGATGGCCCCTTTCCCCAAAGTCCATGATGGCCCGTCATATAACCGTGGTCAGACGTATAGATTAATAGGGTGTTTTCAAGATCTGAACTGAGATCGAGTTCGTCAAGGAGGAGTCCAATCTGATCATCGATCATAGATACAGCCGCGTAGTATTGCGCTAAGGATTCATTGCGATTTAACGGTTCATCGCTTCCGAAACTCCATCTTTCCGGAGTCGACTTATAATGAGATTTTGCGTTTTCTGGTATATCCCAGAAATGGGATTTTTGATACTGTTCAACCAATCGTTTAGGATGCCCTTCTTGGGGGGAATGGGTATCAACTGGGGCATAAAAACAAAAGAAAGGTTTGGTGGTATCCCGTGATCGGAGGAAATCTATGGCTTGTCGACAAAGATAGCGGGATTGAAAGTCGTTAACGACAACTTTTTGACCCTGATCGGAAAAAAAGACAGGTCCTTTATGGAGATACTGGTTCTTCCATCCAGCCGTATTGCTATCGAAGCTTACCCAGCGATCAAAACCGGGTTGTGGTGACACACTGTCAACTGTACAGTGCCATTTACCAATGAGAGCAGTTTGGTAACCTTGTTCTTGTAATAATTGAGGAAGGGTAATTTCATCCTTCATCCATCCGATTTCAAACTCGGGTGATCCAGTGGCGATAAAATCGTGAATCCCGTGCTGTGATGGCCGTCTTCCGGTGAAAAACGAAGCACGAGCTGGAGAGCATACGGGACAGGGCGTATAACCGTTTTGCATAATAAGACCGGTTTCCGCTAAGTAGTCAATATTAGGAGATCGAATTTCGGAGTTGCCGTAGGTGTGCGAAGCCCATTGGGCATGGTCATCGCTGAGGATCACAAGAATGTTGGGTTGTTGGGGAGATTGCATGGTGGAGGCTCTGTCCCTATTATGGGCTCAGGTTTCGTGGATTAGGGTTTACTCGGTGGTGAATCAATTTCGATTAATTTATTGGATCTTAGAATTAGAGGACGAAGGATAATCACAAAGTTTCATTTTCTAAGCGTGTAACTAAAAATCCATGAAACTTGAAGTTTGAGATTAAGTTAAAACCCGGAATTCGGGGTATGATTTTTTTCTTTTAACTCTCTAGCTTGCAGGCGTTTCGCTGTCGCGGCGTCACCGATGTAGAAAGTGTTATAGGCTTCCTCACTTGACTCAAAATAGGGCTTTGCGTTCATGTATCCGTGCCAATAGGGTTGCACTAACATCGGATTTCGGGTGCCGGTTTCCTCCTCTCGGGTCTGTATATATGCTTCCATTCGAGATCTGAGGAATTCAACTATTTCGGGTTCTTGAGATGCACAATTATAGAGTTCCAGAGGGTCCCTAATTAGGTTATAGAGCTCGATTCGCGGTTTGAAATGGAAATCAGGTTCGAGGGCAATGATCAGTTTCCACTCTGGTGTTCGCCAGCCATGTTTTCGCATCCAAGTGCATTCAGTTATGTAGATTTCTGATTCGAAGTTTGCGGACTGCCCTTGAACAAGCTGAACGAGCGAATTGCCATCAAAATCTACATCGGCTTGAATACCGGCAAGGTCGAGAATAGTCGGAACTAGGTTTTTATGCTGATTGAGCCCCTCGACATAAAGTCCAGTGGGGAGCTTTGAGGGATAGCGAATCATGAGCGGGACAATAAGATTTGGTTCGTAGAGACCATGATGATCGTACAAACAATCATGCTCATAGAGGGACTCTCCGTGGTCTCCGTTAAGTATGATTATTGTATTCTCAAGGATATTCTTTTTCTCAAGATCGGCAAAAATTGCCGCAATACAAGAATCCATATAGGCGATACTTCCATCATATTGTGCGTCTACGAAGTGGCGATCGGTTATGCCGGGAGGCAGCCAGGAGAGGTGGAAATCACGAAATGGTTTAAATTCTCGCACCGGTTTCATGGAGTCATTTTTTGGATCGCACTCATCACCATGGTAGAATAAGCGATCGAATGGAGAAGGGGGGAGATATGGAGCATGGGGATCCATGTGGCGCAGCATCATAAACCATGGCTTGTTGGAACGATTGAGCCGGTTAAGTTCAGGATGGAAGCAATCGTTCAACCTTTGTGCTTTGGGGAGTGGTCTTTTTTCCCACGAACCCCAAGCGTCATATTCGAGGTATCGATTAAATCCTCGCGAGGACGGGTTCCCTTTAAAACCAATGCAAGCTGTATTATAACCTTCTATCCGGAGAATTTCGGGAAGAGTTTTAACTCTTTTGGTTAAGCTTCCACGGTGTCGAAGAGCGACGACTTTAGTTCCGAAACAGTCTCTTCCTGTAAGCATCGAAGCATAGGCGGATGTGGTTGGTATATGTGCCGATATCGTGTTTTCAAAGACAGTTGCTTCCTCAGCGAAACGGTCAATATGAGGAGTTGTGAGCCGGTTGTAACCGTAGCTGCTCATATGATCGCGGCGCAGCGAATCGACCGAGATCAGGAGGATATTTGGTTGTATCTTCGAGGTGGATCTTTTCATTCAGTAATAAACAAGTGGATTAAGATTTCTTAGTTTCTATTAAAATGTTTCTCAAGCGTCGAAATTTTCTTCGGTAGCCTTCCATTTATAGCAGTATTATATGAAAGGCGAGCTGTGTTTATGGCCTTAAAAATCAAATTTTCTGGCACATTTTTAACTGTAAATTTGATTCACCTTTTTGATGGAAATACGTCCTTAAGTGCTTTCTTATGCGAGCTTTTATAGGTTAACCAAAAATATTCAGGAATACTAGACCTTTGTATTGAACATCGGATCCAGTGGTTACCGGTAATGTTCACAATGACATAGGGTTGAATACTCACAAGTCGATGAATGAACTCAGGAAGGTTTACACAGTAGCCTGATCGCGATCCGAGATGGCCGCGTCTAAGGAACTTCTGGCATAGCAACATTCATAGAAGCAGATATATTCAGCCTGCCTCAAACTACTAACAAAAACCTCGATGTATTCAGAGGACCTTTGCGATGTTTAGAATTTGTTTTCTTGATCAATGGAGAAGAAAATTCATGATTTTTAGTGATGCCAGAATTAAAGCTCAATCTAACGCACAAGCTGACACCCGAACAGCAGTACGAGTTCGACATTAAAGGTTACATAGTCCTACGGAATCACTACGATTCGGATATTGTGACCCAACTGCATCATGGTATCGATGAGCTGCAGGGAATTCCTGTTGACTTCGATACCTACAGAAAGCTTGGTGTGGCCAGCTACGACCTCGCTCCAGCCATGGATGACCCGAAGCATGAATTCTGGAATGGCAGAGATTCTGGAAGTCCAAAAACGCCAATCTGGAAAGTTGAACACTCGATTTGCGGCACCGAGAAATTTGACGTTATCGTACGCGATGCGATTCTCGAAGACATTCACTCAGCTCTCGCTGGAAGCACGATCTTCATTTCTGCAACTTATTACATCGAGAAGATCGGGCCCTCTTCGAGTGTTGTGAGTGGCCTCCATAACGGCGGATTCCCGCCTGACAGGCACATTTATTACGCCTACGATCACGCGAATCGTCGCTTCAATTGTTCCAGCACAAAAAGCGTAATTATTCTTTCCGATATGACAAAGGTCGAAAATGGCCCCTTTGCAGCTATACCCGGTAGTCATAAGGCGAATTTTAGAAATCCCTTCGGCACAAGAGAAGAGGACAATCCAATGGTCGTACCGGTTTTTGCCGATCCCGGCGATGTGATAATCTTCAGCGAAGGTATGACGCATGGTGCTTATCCAGTAACGAACAATATCGTTCGCCGGTCAGTTTTTTTTAATTACATGCCCTCTATCAATCGGGACAATTTGCCGAAACAACGCATGTCTATGTACCCGGACCATGTGCTCCAGCGCCTTAATGACAGGGCACATCTTCTCACTGCGTCCGGATACATCTAAGTTGATCTTGTATTGAGGCAAAGAGTTCGGTCGCATCAATTTTGTATCGAACTGTACTTCCTTCGGATTCATGGGAAGCAGATAAACCTGATTAACAGTGATGGTCTGCTATTAGGTCCGATTCGAATCAATATAGTAATAATCTGTAATCGAAATGCCCATTGGAATAGTAATGACACCTGAAGGGACTCAGGAATTCTAATTCTATATCTGGTTTGTTAGCAATCGTGCCCGGAGAGGGGGTCGAACCCTCACTCCCTTGCGGGAACTGGATTTTGAATCCAGCGCGTCTGCCAATTCCGCCATCCGGGCTATTAGCCTTTCGGACCTGGATAGAGGTTCGGGTTAACCTTGTCCGAAAGGCTAATAGCAAACGATAAGTTCTTTCACTCTATCTGATATTCCCGAAAGGGTGGCAAGGAGGAAAACAGGACATGCTTTCTGATAAAGGATATCTATTAACGCCTAGATTTCGCTTATATTGGATCAGAAGATTTGAAAAGAGAAATGGGCTATATTACGGGATTGATGAAGAGGGATACGTCTCAAGATATGCTCGGGACGCATTGTGAGAAAAAGGATCGATTTATTAAAAGAGTATGTGTTACCAGCTACTGTCCCTTAAATGATCCATTTACGATGTTATTTGCGAAATAGAATACAATTTACAAAATAGTGTAGTAAGTGATGTATCTGACTCAATAGGTGGATTCGTGAGACTCACAATATCTAGACTCTTCCACTTAACGATCTTCCACGCACTTGTCTGAATTGGGGTTTTTGGGGTGCGTCTTTAATGGATTCATCCTTGAATGAAGAAGCCCGCATGTAGTGAGTAGCGTAACCCCGGCGTCGCATTTGGGACAAATTAGCGTTGCTCTGATGGAGCACGAGACTATGGTGAAAACTGATACTCCCGCGAGATAGAGGAACGGGTATGACCGGCCACCGACCTCTATCCAAGTCGTCGGTAATAGGGCTTAGTCGATGTCCCCTAAGCATTCCCCATTGATGGGTTCCGGGGGCAAAATTAAGACAACCGTTTTCAGTTGTTGCGTGATCGATAGCAGTCCAGGCGGTGATAAGGTCCATAGGCACTATGTCCCTCCATGAAGCCGAGTCCTGGTGCCAGGGCTGGGCGCTTCCTGTATTAGATGCTTTCATAAAAAGTTGGTCTCCGTAGAGCTTTATATCTTCGGTGTTTAATAGGTCGGAAATAACATCAACAATCTTTGAGTTTGTGGCGTGAGCCCACATTGTATCGTCGTGGACGGCGAGGTCACTAAGCTTTCTGACTGATAGTACTCGATCTGAGACTAGCTTCCCTTCATTTCTAAACACCGGCTCTAGCTGGATGCTCGATTCTGGGATGTGTCCTAGTCGACCTGAGGCGATAAGATCGCAATGATCAGCGAGGATATCGACTTCCAAAGAGGATAAAACGCTCTTTAAGACGAGGTAGCCGTTTAATCTGAATTGTTTGATCTGATTTTGAGTTAATGATAGTGGCATGGGTTGGCTATTTTGAGTTTCTGCATTTTAGCTATGAACATGAGTCTCAGTCTTTTGGTACCATCGATGAGTAAAGGAATGCTCTTATGAGCAGGGATTTCTCTATATAAGCAATCAGATTCAGAAACGAGGAAATAATCCCTATTTGGCAGCAATTAGCGGGTGGGGTAGAGCATCGAAACCGGTGATTTACACCTGAGATTGCATCTGTTCAAAACCTTTAAAAAATCAGGTGGATATATGAGGGATTCGTTAAAGGATTTTAATCTATCCCTTTTCTAGAGAATCTGTTAATTAATGAATGAGATGAAAGAACTAAAACTAGTTGTAATGGATGGGGTCTGGACAGAATGGCTCGATGACTATGAGGCCGTGTCTGATCGGGTGAAGGCTGTAGCTGCCACAACTGAGAAGATGCTCCTTGCAGAGGTAAAAAATGCGGATATCGTATTTGGAAGATTGCCTCGCGAGCCTTTTCTTGCAGCGCAGAAACTGAAGTGGGTTCAAAGCATTGGAGTAGGTTTTGAGACGATGCTTTATACCGAGATGGTCGAGAGCGACGTTGTTATCACTAACACGGCCGGAGCTTTCGATGTAGCCATGGCAGAACACGTGTTGGCTTTGATTCTAAGTTGGACTCGCGGGGTTATCACGGCGGAACGGAATCGTTCGATTCGCTATTATACTAGAGATATTTCAGTTTCCGAGATTGCCGGACGGCGAGCTTGCGTGCTCGGTTTAGGGACAATTGGGCGGAAAATATCTAGTCATCTGCATGGTATCGGCATGCGAATTACAGCTGTCGATGCGCAAGTTGCGGTACCGCCGGAGTGCGTAGAGGAATTAGTTAAACCTGATCGACTTTACGAAGTTTTAGGGAAATCCGAATTCCTTATCGTTGCACTACCTCTGACAGATGGAACCCGCGGATTGGTAGATAAGAAGTGTTTTGAGGCTATGCCACCCCATGCATATGTCGTTAACATTGCTCGAGGGGGAATTATCAATGAGAGAGATCTTATAAAGGCATTGCAATTGGGTAAGATTGCGGGTGCGGGAATTGACGTTTATGAAGAAGAGCCTCTTCCGGAAGACAATCCTTTGTGGAGCATCGACAATGCTGTTATAACACCACATCTTGCAGGCCTTTCCTCAGAGGGGCATGAAAACATGCGTAAGATATTATGTGAGAACCTCCACCGATACACTAACGGGGAAGCTCTTATGAATGTTGTGGATAAGAAGAGGGGGTATGTGATTCAATCGGTGTAGATATTCGGTTTAAAAGGGCACTTCCTGGAATTGTATAAATTCATGAATTTTAATGAGGTGCTTGGATCATAACCAATCCATTGATGCTCTGGATGTCCCCCTGTACGGTGAAGGGAAAATAGGCCGGGTGGGTTGCATTGTGGGAATCTCTAATGTTGAAATTATTGTTTTTGATTCCCTTGCAACTCTCTAGCCCATACGTAATTAACATCCAATTTAATTGAACAAAATAAGATCTAAAGGAACGTTCGAATATACAATGCAATACCAGAACTATATCAACGGAGAATTTGTCGGCTCATCGGACGGCCAGACTTTCGAGCAGAGAGATCCTGCGAATCTTCAAAACGTGACGGGCGAGTGGCCCAAAAGTACACGAGAAGATGCCAGGAATGCGATCGAGGCTGCTCATAAAGCTTTCCCGTCCTGGGCTGATTTGGGTGTGTATCAGAGGGCAGAGATTATGTCGAAAGCGGTGGCCGCTATGAAATCTCGAACTGAAGAAATAGTTGCTGCTTTAAATGAAGAAAATGGCAAGACACTGGAAGAAGCACGGACGGAGGTATCGTCGGCCATCCGAGAGTCTGAATTTCAGATATCTCAAGGATTATCCATGTGTGGAGAGACCGCACCTTCTGCTCAGAAGGGAGTTTTTGCCTACAGTGTGAGGCGCCCTGTGGGGGTTTCAGCGATTATCAGTCCATGGAATTTCCCTTTTAATGTACCCGGCCGAAAATGCACTCCTGCGTTGATAAGTGGCAATACGATCGTTTTCAAACCGGCTAGTTTAACTCCAAAAGTTGGGCGCCTCTTCCTGGATCTTTACATTGAGGCAGGATTACCTCCAGGTGTACTGAATTTTGTCACAGGGGGCGGATCTACGGTTGGTGAAGAGATGATTACTAATCCACTGGTTGAGACGATCTCTTTCACGGGTTCTACAGACGTCGGAAAGGGAATTCAGCAAAGTGTTGCTCAGAACTTGAAACGTACCCAACTCGAACTTGGCGGGAAAAACCCGGCTATTGTACTGGAAGATGCTGACTTAGGAAAATCCGTCGAAGCGGTCGCTACCGCAGCATTTGCCTGTGCTGGACAGTGGTGTACTTCAACTAGTCGTGCGATTGTGGTGCGTAGCGTTGCAGATGCGTTTACAGAGAAGCTTTTGGAAAGGGTTGGATCTATGCGTGTGGGCGATGGACGGTCTGCCGATGTGGATATGGGACCGGTCTGTGGTACGGACCAGCTTGAGACGATTTTGAATTATATAGATATTGGAAAGAAGGAGGGGGCCAACTTGATTCAAGGTGGTCTCCGAATGATGGAAAATGGGCTAAATCAAGGTTGTTTCATTGAACCGACTGTTTTTACTGATGTCCAATCTGAGATGAGGATTGCCCAGGAAGAAATTTTTGGGCCAGTTCTAAGCGTAATGATCGCTGAAGATTTCGAAGAGGCACTCGAGCTCGCTAACAATATAGAATTTGGGCTAACTTCATCAATTTTTACTCAGGACATATCTAGAGCTTTTCAATTTTTGGATAAGACCGAAGTAGGATTGACGCACGTGAATATGATGACGGCTTACCGTGAACCACAACTCTCATTCGGTGGTGTCAAATCCTCGGGTCACGGCATTCCTGAGTCGGGAAGAACTGGAATAGAATTTTTTACGGAACATAAGGTTGCTTTTATCAATTACATGTAGTTCCAATTCAAAAATATTATAAATCGTGGAAAGATGACTACTCACTGATTATGAACCAATCGACCGAATTGCGTCGGCAATTAATCGAAGAAGGGTACTGTTGCCTTCCTGGTGTCGCGTCGAAAGGTTTGATTGATAAAATTCGTACAGTTGCTGACCGTACCGCCGAACGATCACAAAGGGGAACGTCGAATACTTCTGAATTGCAGGGTAGTATTATAGACGTCTTAGGAAATCCGGAAATGGCGCCGTTGATTTCTCTTCCCAGTGCACAAAAGGCTCTTTGTGAACTTGGTTTTCCCTCCTTGAAATTTTATAGTGGCTATATCATCAGTAAGCCACCAGAAATAGCCCCAGCTCTATTCTGGCATCAGGATGGATTTGTGTGGGATGATCCTATAAGTTATACTGATACTCCGGTTCAGTTCTTTCTTATGTACTACCTTATCGACACGAATCAAAATAATGGCTGTTTAAGAGTTATCCCTGGATCGCATCGTAAGCGTCATCGCCTTCATGGTTTGCCGCCAGCGCATTCAAAAGAGATCCAGAACGCGACGGATGGACATCCAGCTCTTGAATTCGATCCGGATGAAGTGTGTGTGCCAGTTAAAGCAGGAGACCTTGTTGTTGGTGATGCTAGAATCCTTCACTCCGCGCATGCGAACCGGTCGAATCAACGCAGAACCGTTATTACTCTGTGGTTTTGCCCAACTTACTATCAGCTTCCAGATACGCTGCAGGCTATTTATGGGAAACCCAGAAGCAAACCAACCAATTGGACAGATAAGGAATGGGGTCTTGTGGAGCCGTTATTGGTAACATATCGGGGGAGTGCCTTACCTGTACCTCATCAACGGGTTCCTGACGAACGATTGGTTTAGAGCTTAATCCTGCAAGAACTATTTGAATGGGATGAAGTCTGGAGAACAGAGAGCCTGGATTTCGTTGATTCAATCATTTGTTAAATACTAGAAAACCTTAAGAACTTCCTTCCAAAGGTGGATGGTTCCTTTTTGAATCTTTACTTTCAAACCCTGGAATAGAAAATTTATTTAGTTACCTTTAAATCCTCAATGAACGACTCACAGAAATTTCTGAAAGACAGAACAATCAACTGGTACCGTTCCCGGATAGATCCTAAAACAATGAGGGAATTAGTTCAGCGGAGTGATTTCCAAGGATTCCGTCAGGCATTGGGGCACTTAGGTCTATGTACTATTACTGGTACGCTGGCTTATCTTTTGTTTCTTTGGATGAATGGAGAAAATTGGTTATGGTCTCTTCCACTCCTTCTTGTTGCCTTATTCCTTCACGGAACGTTCTCCAGTTTCCTTGGAGGGACTGCTTGTCACGAACTTATGCACCGGACACCTTTTAAAACAAAGGCGTTGAACGAATTTTTTTTGAGGATTTTCGCATTTTTAGGGTGGTGGGACTATGTCTGGTTTCGTCCCAGTCATATTAAGCATCACCAAGTAACGGTCCACAATGATTATGATGGAGAGGTTGTTCTTCCCGCTAAGTTTACTTTCAAAGATTGGCGATTCTGGCTCCGACTGTTTGGGTGGGATCCGCTGGCTACGTGGGATACTTTGAAGATCTACTTTAAAAGGGCAACTGGGCATATGGATAACGAGTGGTATGAGTTCTTAATGCCTGAACATGACCAGAAACTTCGCAGCAAACATCAAAATTGGGCTCGGTACACGCTTTGGGGCCACGCAGCGATAGCCATCTTATGCATCACCACTGGACACTGGTTTCTTATAGTGCTAATAAATGGAAGGCAATACTGCGGGTGGTTGCAATTTCTGTGCGGGCAGCCGCAGCATTTTGGACTCTCTCCTAATGTTCCAGACCACCGTCTTTGCTGCCGGACCTTCACTTGTTCCTGGTTGCCCGCCTTCCTCTACTGGAATATGCAACATCACATCGAGCATCATATGTTTCCTGCAGTTCCATTCTTCAATTTACCAAAACTGCGTGGTGTTATCGAGCACGAGATGCCGCCAGCGTCGCACGGGTTGTTAACCACCTGGAAGGGTCTATTAGAGATCCACCGTAGACAAATAAAAGATCCCGATTACGTGTTTATTCCAAAGGTCCCGAAGCCGATAGACGAAGAGAATATCAATCGTGCTGAGGATTCCATACTTGAGCGAGAAGCAGGTCTTACGCAGGCGTGATCTCTCTTTGTCGTTCTTGTGGGTGAAGGTTCTTTGTCCATTTCCTTAGCGTTTTAATGAAATGGGTGGATCTAAAGCCGACGCCTCTATAGTCCACTTTAGAGAAGAATAGAATCTAACATCGATGGACTAGATAAATCTCTGGAAGTTTGACTGCGGTATTCTTAAACACTGGCAATTGTGTACCAATTGTCACTTTATCCTGAGACCGCGAGATAGATATTCTATTATTTAGTCCTAGAATGGAAACTTTATTAGGAATCTCTTCCTACATCCATTAAATCAACATGGTCTTTGTGAAGAATTATTGTATTGGTCCGTAAGCTCTGATAGCAGTGTCATGAAAAAGATTGGCACGATCTTTTTCTGGTAGATCAGAACTCCATTCCAGGAATTTTCTATAGAGTGCAGTAATAGTAATGCCCTGCATCTTATCCACTGGATAATTGCTGGCAAACATACAGCGATTGCACCCGAATAACGCAATCAAATCGCGGATAATCTGTCCGACTTCTCCTCCGATTATTCGGTTCCAGTGGAATCCGTTCCTAGCAAACCAGGGCATCGATAGTTTAACGAAAGTATTAGGGAGAGCAGCTAGGGATTCCATGCCTTCACGCCAAAGTCGCAGATGAGTTTCATCCTCGCCGTCGTGGAGAAAACCTAAGTGATTAATAATCACATGTAGATCAGGAAAGTCCCTAAGGACTTTTTCTGCATCTGGGATCTGGTGTGGATTGCAGGAAAGGTCAAAAGAAAGGTTTCTGTTTTCTAGGAGAGCAATATTTCGACGAAAATTAGGGTTTTTGAGAATGTTTGAATCCACATTCGGCCAGGTTAATTCTCGGTTATGTGGATGGTGATTTAGAATCATCCGTACTCCGCAGAGGCGGTTTCCAGATGCATTAATGTGTCGTTCTAAGAGGTAGTCAGACAAAGGCGTTTCCTGCGTAAGATTGAGAAATGCAACGACAGCAAATGGATGCTGTGGTGCTGTGCTGTTCAATTGTGAGCATACCCATCTAGTTTCCTCTATAATATCCGGAATCTCTGACTCTTTCGATTCCCCGACTATTGTTTCTACATGGATCCCTGAAACCCAATAAAGAGGGAAAGGCAGTTGTTTCATGTCGGTATGATAATTTTGCGCGGAGTAAATTGGTAAAGTTTGAGCCGCTTCCCCGAGATTTGGATTAGGGTGGGCTATACAATCCCACATATGGAAGTGGGGATCGCATAAAGGAATAGGCAGGTCTTTTGCTTCGTAATGACCGTCATTCGCGATCTTCTTTTTGCTCTTCACCATTTTTTATTGTTAGCAATAAATGAATTAAGTTCGTCAATGTCTTCAATAGATCTCAGTTTTGGATATATCTGTAAGTTTAAATTGAGCGGGATGTGGAGACTAAGAGGAACTCGACCTTTTGAAGATCGATTATTTGATCTTTAACTTTATCCTCGGACCCTCTCTAAACTAAATCATATTCGGTACGGAGAATAGCTTGGACACAGTAACCCGAGTCCTGCGAGGCTAAACGAAAAAGAATCTCGGCTCCTAATTTCTACG
>CEUS01252464.1_pt1 | contig 15404 bp, 11 predicted proteins | sample 427031 | NCBI WGS metagenome assembly CEUS01 (sample SAMEA2622837, study PRJEB7988) | marine metagenome | biome: marine biome (ENVO:00000447); feature: marine epipelagic mixed layer (ENVO:xxxxxxxxx); material: "saline water (ENVO:00002010), including plankton (ENVO:xxxxxxxx)" | depth 140 m | reverse complement strand
AACGTATCATCTTGAGACTTGCGGTCTGGGAGCTCCTTCACGATAATTCGGTCCCGATCGGAGCTGTTGTTAACGAAGCTGTCGAGCTTGCGCATCGCTATGGTAGCGAGACGTCAGCGGGATTCGTAAACGGTGTGCTGCGGACCTTAGGCAAAGAGATCAGTACAGCTAGAGAACAAGAGCTGTGCGAGCCAACATCAACCCCCCAGGAGACTTAGGTGGCTTCTACCTTTGAGCGTGTCCGAACTATTGTTGTCGAGCAATTGGGCGTCGATGAAAGCGATGTTGTTTCTACAGCTTCCTTCGTTGATGACCTTGAGGCGGATTCCCTTGATTTGGTCGAGCTAATAATGTCGCTGGAGGAAGAATTTTCCGGCGACGTTCAGCTTGAGATCAGTGATGAAGATGCCGAAAAGATCGTCACCGTGCAGGACGCGGTAGACTATCTCCAAGACCACGGCATCGAGGACAGCGACTAAGGTCCCTGTCCCCCGCCGCTCTGGAGCGTCAGCTTTGGAAGTCCTGGGCGTTGGCTACCAGGAAATACTCCTCGTCGCGGTACTCATCGTGATCGTTGTGGGTCCCCGTCGCATGCCCGAGATGGCCTATTACCTTGGGCGGGGAGTCAAGAAGCTCCAGCGCTATGCCAGGGTTGTGAGAGATGAATTTAGTGAGGAGTTCACCTACCTCAATGAGGAGATGGAGGCCGTACGTTCTGATATGCAAGAGGTTCAAATCTCGGTTCGGGAAGTGAGGGAGGAGTTGGCCGAAGTTAAGGGTGAGGTAGAGGAGGTTAGTTCTGAGGCAGCTGGGGAGCTGGGAGAAGTCCGTTCGAGTATTGAAGAACACAGTGGGGGGCTGATTCCTGATAAGCAGGCCCCTGAGGAAGTTGCCAATGGTCAAGATGAAGTGCCAAGTAGTAGTTCATTGGCTAGCACCACTGGTTCGATTGTCAGTGCTGATGTGAATGGAGATGAGCCGCCCAGGGGGGTCCCGGGTCCATCTCATATGCCCGTTGTGGCCGCACCCGAAGCGAAGTCCGTCGCTTCTTCCTCGCAACCTGGCAAGGAAGCCATTGAAGAGGTCGAGGACGAAACGAAACCTGAGAAGCCGCTCGTCTTTTAGCTCAAATGGTCAGCGAGAGTACTTCCGCCAACGCCGATGATGGGCCCGATGGGGCTATAGAGCAGGAGGACGGCTCCGATCTCACGATCATGGAGCACCTCATTGAGCTACGGAATCGCATCGTTATTGCTTCTGCGGCGCTAATTCTTGGGGTGATAGTTGCCCTCTTCTTTACGTGGGACCCCCCGTCTTCTTTGCCAAACACGTTCGATATTCTTCTTGCGCCAGCCCGAGATCGTATCGATGTTGACCTGGACCTCGTACGGGAAGTCACTGCATATGAGGTTCACGAGCAGAATCCCACTCCTGGTGCGATCCCGGCCGAAACAGAATTTCGAGGCGATCGCCCCAAGGGGCTTGGGCTCACTGATGGCCAGATCGAAGATATCTTGCATAAGGTACTGCGCCGGGCGTCCAGTGGGCTGAGCACCCCTGAAGTGCCATACGGGGACCTGATTGATATCGTCACCGTTCAAGATGCGGTTGATTATCTGGGAGGGAAGAGTGAAGAGGACTTCCGTCTTGCATCTTTCTCTCCTACCGACCGTATTTCAGCAATTTTCAAGATCTCTATCTATGCCGGCCTACTCCTGGCGATGCCGATAATCATCTATCAGGCACTTGCTTTTATCGTGCCCGGTCTCAAGTCCAGCGAGAAGCGCACGTTGCTTTTAGGAATTTTGGGTTCAGCTGTTTTCATGCTTGCAGGCATGGCTTTCGCCTATTACGTGGTACTACCTAGAGCCCTCGACTTCCTACTGGGGGTTGCTGCTGAAAACGTCGAAAATGTTACTGGTATCCATGAGTACATCAGCTTCGTCACCCGAATTATTCTCTGGGTTGGGATCGCCTACCAATTGCCTATGGTCCTCGCGATCTCTGCCAGAGTGGGCCTCGTGTCGGCAGGGCAGCTTTTACGGTTTTGGCGATACGCAATTGTCCTGGTCTTTTTGCTTGCTGCGATTGCCACTCCTACCCCGGATCCCCTTACCCAATCGGTAGTGGCAGTACCGCTCTTGGGGCTCTATTTCCTCGGCGTGCTCTTTGCGAAGTTCCTATACAAACCTCGAGGAGAGTCGGAGGAAACTCTCGCATGACGGTGGGCCAGGAATTAGAGCAGCTCCGCTCAGAAGTTCAGGGTTGTTTGCGGTGCACACTAGCTCAAACTCGCACACACGCTGTTCCAGGCGAGGGCCCTCTTAGTGCTGAGGTGATGTTGATTGGAGAGGCGCCTGGTGTGAACGAGGACCGCCAGGGGCTTCCTTTTGTAGGTCAAGCAGGGTCTTTTCTAGAGGAGCTTTTGGCTGAGGCCAAACTCACTCGCGAAGAGGTCTACATTTGCAATGTTCTCAAGTGTCGTCCTCCTGGTAATCGAGATCCACTTCCTTCTGAGATTGAGGCTTGCAGTGATTACCTGAGTGCCCAGATTCGGCTGATAGATCCTCGCATTATCGTTACCTTGGGACGTTTCTCGATGTCTCGCTTCTTTGCTAAGCAAACTATTTCTCGAATACATGGCCAACCCCGCGATGTTAATGGGCGCATCGTCGTTCCCATGTACCATCCGGCAGCTGCCCTGCATCAGCGACGACTACGAGGTGTCATCATCGATGATTTTCGAACTCTGCCCGATCTTTTGGAGCATGTCGGAGCAACTGACGTTGACGAACCCAAATTGTCCACCGAGGCGTCTGGTGTCCAACAGATGAAGCTGTTTGAGTAGCTCTATGACTCAAAACTCGTTGCGTGTAATCCCTCTTGGCGGCCTGGGGGAAATAGGGCGAAATATGATGCTGTTCGAGTATGGCGACGACATCATTGTTGTTGATGTGGGACTCATGTTTCCTGAGGAGGAGATGCTCGGCGTTGACCTTGTTATCCCAGATTTTTCTTACCTAGAAGAGAACAGTGAGAAATTGCGTGGTGTGTTTCTTACCCATGGACATGAGGATCATGTGGGCGCCATTCCGTATTTTTGCCGGGACTTTAGTGTCCCAATTTATGGCACTCGGCTTACTCAGGGCCTAGTCCGCGTAAAGCTTCAGGATCACAAGCTCCCGACGGAGGTATTGCAGGAAGTTCAACCCGGCGAGAGTGTGGAAGCAGGCGCTTTTCAGGTCGAATTCTTTCCGGTTGCTCACAGCATCCCTGATGCGTGCGGTCTCATTATCCGAACTCCTCTTGGGACTGTTGTTCACACAGGTGATTTCAAACTTGACCACACACCAGTTATGGATCAGCACACAGATCTAATGCGACTCGGTCAGATCGGGAGTGAAGGCTGTCTCCTTCTTCTTGCTGATTCCACCTACGCAGAGATAGAGGGCCACACCCCTAGTGAGCAGATTGTGGGTGACTCCCTCCGCAACATCATGGTGAATGCCGAAGGACGTGTTGTGGTCGCAACATTTGCTTCCCTTATTTCAAGGGCGCAGCAAGTGGTGGATGCAGCTGTCTTCACGGGTCGCAAGGTGTTCGTAACGGGCCGTTCAATGATTGATAACGTCGCAATGGCTCGACAACTTGGTTATCTAGAAGCACCTGAGGGCACAATCATCAATGTCGAGGAGATGAGGAAGACTCCCTCGTCCCACTTGGCAATCATTACTACTGGCAGCCAGGGCGAACCCACCAGTGCGCTTACGCGCATGGCTAATGGGACACACCGGCACATTACTATTGCAGAGGGGGATACTGTTGTTCTTTCTGCAACACCGATTCCTGGTAATGAACAGGCTGTCGCCCGTAACGTCGACAACCTTTTTCGACAGGGAGCGAGTGTCCTCTATAACCGTGTTGAAAATGTGCACGTTCGAGGGCATGCCAGTCAGGACGAACTCAAGATCATTCAGAGCATTCTTCAACCTGAATACTTCGTTCCTATCCACGGTGAATATCGTCATTTAGTTACACATGCTCGCCTGGCTGAGCGAGTTGGTGTACCCGCTGGTAATGCTTTTGTCCTCACCGATGGCGATGTGCTTGAAATAGATCAGGAAGAGGCCCGCCTTGCTGGGCGTGTTGATGCCGACTTGGTTTATATCGATGGACTTGGTGTTGGTGATGTTGGCGAAAGCATCTTGCGTGACAGAGCCAGTCTTTCGACTGACGGTGTGGTAATAGCGATTCTCACTGTTGATGCGCAGACAGGGCTTTTGGCCCGTCCCGCCAAGGTTCTTTCTCGGGGATTCGTTGATATAGAGGAAAGTGGCGACCTTTTGGACCGAGCAGCCCGTGTTGCGGAGGAAGTCCTAAAGGGGTGGGAGAAAACCGATCCTATTGGTGCGGTTAATGCCGGCATGAAGGACGCTTTGGGCAAGTTCTTGTACGATGAGACGAGACGACGGCCGATGGTGCTGCCCGTGACGGTCGAGGTGTAGTCGAGAACCTTTGACTAGAGCAGTGCCGGTGGGGAGTTCGTCCGCGTCGGGGTATCGTCCGTATGGCGGCTCGCACGCGAGCCCGGTCTGCGTCCGGGCGTAATCAGGAGAGGCCTCGGTTCGGCCTCCCGGAGTCCCGTGTTTTCCGCGCGCAAATTGTAGTCGTTCTACTTTTGGCGACCGCGGCTGCGGCACTTCCTTGGTTTTTTGACATTGCTGGATTTGCAAAAGATGTTCGCACCTGGTTATTAGAGACCTTTGGTTTTGGGCTTGGTGCTGTGGCATTGGTGTTGGTTGCTTGGGCAATTACCTTATGGCGCCACGAAAACGATGAATGGTTGCGCTTTTGCCGGCGCTGTGCGGGATACGCCTTCCTTGGAGTTTTTACTTGGGGAGCCCTCGGTCTGAATTCTGCTGATTGGTCCGTGGCTGGGGTTCAACTCGGCACAGTTACGCTTGGTGGCAATATTGGTCACGCTATCGTGAGCAATTGGGTGGGCGTACTCGTTTGGCTAGCCTCTGGAATCTTCGCGCTTAGTCTCCTTGCTCCGAGATTTGCCAAATTTGTCGTGCGATATGTGGGTCGCGGTCTCGCTCATGCTTGGGCTGAGCGATGGCCCCACCGTGCCCTCTCGGGGATTTGGAGGGGTTTAAACGAAACGGTCCGTTTGTTCCGTTTCCTCCGTTTCTTCCGTTGGCGCAGAGCTCGTTCGGATGACCCGGTAATAGGTGGAGCTGGTGTCCCCGTCCAATTTGAGCCGGGGCCTATCGTTTTCCGTCCTCGCGTGGCGCCGGGCGCTCCTCACGAGGACGCCGGGATGATGCCTATCCCCGCTACTCCGTTACCTGTAAAGGATGAAACGACAGCAACAAACGAATCCGTAGCCGTTGGTGTAATGGACGAAGAACCTGAACACCCTCCGGAGCCTGATGCTGAGGAGGAGCCGAAACAACTTGCTTTTGAAGATAAAAGTGGTTGGCAGTTACCTCCTATTGAGCTGCTCCAGGAGCCTAAGCTCAGCAGTGACCATAAGCATGACAACGCCGCGCGTGCCCAGCTTATTGTGGACACTCTCGCTAGCTTCGGGGTCGACGCTTCGGTTGTTGAGATTAATGAAGGGCCGTCAGTAACCCAGTTCGGTGTCGAACCAGGTTGGGAGATTCGTTACAAAGACATTCCTGTCAAGGACGGCGATGGTAAGCCAGTGATGGGATCGGATGGCCGTCCAGCCAAGGAGAGAGTCGAAACGGGACGGACCCGCGTACGGGTGAATAAGATCACTGCTCTACAGAGTGATCTCGCCCTTGCCCTGGCTGCACCTAGTCTTCGTATTGAGGCTCCTGTACCGGGCCGGGCCATCGTGGGTATTGAGGTGCCTAACGAGGTTGCTTCCGTAGTAACTCTGCGAACGGTCATGGAGAGCGAGCAGTACCGTGAAACTAGCGGGAGCTCAAAGCTTGCTATTTCTCTGGGAAAGGGGGTTTCGGGGGTTCCCGTCGTTGCGAACCTAGCAAAGATGCCGCATCTCCTAATTGCGGGTGCCACCGGTAGTGGCAAGAGCGTTTGCCTAAATGCCATCGTCACAAACATCATCACCAATGCAACGCCTGATGAAGTGCGTTTCATCATGATCGATCCTAAAAGGGTTGAAATGACTACCTATGGACGCCTTCCCCACCTGGCATTCAGTGAGGTCATTGTCGACCTCGACAAGGTCGTAGGCACGCTTCAAGCAGTGGTCGCTGAGATGGAAGCGCGTTACCGCAAATTCTCTGATGTCGGAGTTCGCAATATTGAGGCCTATAACCGCCATGCCCGGGTGCTCAAGAAACTTCCTTATTGGGTTCTAATCATTGACGAGCTTGCCGATCTAATGATGGTGGCACCCTTTGAAGTGGAGAAGCTGCTGTGTCGTTTGGCACAGTTGGCGCGAGCTACAGGTATTCATCTTGTTGTAGCGACCCAACGGCCCTCGGTAGATGTTGTTACAGGACTTATAAAAGCCAACTTCCCTACCCGGATCGCTTTTGCTGTTACATCGATTACAGATTCGCGGACCATTCTGGACATGGGCGGTGCAGAAAAGCTGCTTGGGCAAGGGGACATGCTGTATCTCCCCACTGATGCGGGAAAACCTAAGCGCATACAGGGGGTCTACGTATCGGATGCTGAAGTTGAACGACTCGTGGAATTCTGGGCCGATGAGCGCTTCCACGCTCTACGCCCCGAAAATTCCGACGGGCTGTTGGAAGAGGCACTTATCTCACAAAATGGGAGCGATGACTTTGAAGTCGAAGAAGATGACCCTCTTCTCGAAGATGCACGTGACCTTGCAGCCCGTCACAAACGTCTATCTCCGTCGCTTCTTCAACGACGGCTAAATGTTGGATTCTTAAAGGCTGAACGATTAATAGTGGCACTTGAACGGGAAGGTGTTGTTGGGCCAAGGCTTGAAGGTGAGTCCCGCGAGGTGCTTGTTGGAACAGCCGCTGGGGAAGACGCTTGATAGACTCAAAGTCATGACCCTTCGTGGCCTCCTTCGTCTTGATGGCCCTGAAGACCCTTCTGAGGAGGAGCGGTTGGAGCGATGCCTTGACTGTGACTCCGACCTAACTGATTCCCAAAGTTATGAGCGTCACCGTATCTGCGGGGCCTGTGGTCACTACTATCATCTGAATGCCCGACAACGCGTTGCCAGCATCCTCGACCCTGTGAGCTTCAGAGAGATGGACCGCAGCGTTACAGCTCTTGACCCCATCCAGTTTCGCGAGCGGCAGTCCTATCGGCACCGCGTGTTGGAAGCTCAGCGCCGCACAGGTCTAGCTGAGGCGGCGCTCACTGGAACCGGCACTCTCTACGGCCGCGAGGTCATGGTTGCTGCGCTGGACTTTAGCTTTCTAGGTGGCTCTATCGGAGTTGCCAGTGGGGAACGCCTAGCCCGGGCCTTTGAGCATGCTGCTAGGCGCGGTATCGCGGTCGTCACTGTGGTTTCAACCTCAGGCGTTCGTATGCGGGAAGGTCTGCTGGCGCTAATGCAGCTTCCTCGCCTTGCGACAGCTCATCAAAAGCTAGCTGAGCGGGGTCTTCCTCATGTGACTCTTCTCACGGACCCATCGACGGGATCTGCATTTGCTGGCCTTGCCAATCTCGCGGATTTCATTATTGCCGAACCGAATGCACTGGTTGGCTATTCAGCACTGCGCAAGATGCGTGAAAAGATGGGGGAGGAACTCCCAGAAGACGCGCATACTTCGGAGGCTCACCTCAGGCGTGGTCTTATTGATGCCATCGTAAAGAGAGAAGATTTGCGACCTTCTCTGGGTCTTCTCGTTGACTTGCTAATGAGCAATTACGAGCTGCGGTCAGTAGGTCGACCAGAGAGTGAACCCAGAGAGTACTCACATCTTGAAGCCTGGACACAGGTGCAGCTTTCGCGGCACGAAAACCGCCCTACTGCACCTGATTTTATCCGCCGAATGACGACAACCTTCATAGAAATCCACGGTGACCGTAGTGGAGAAGATGACTCCTCAGTTAGTGCCGGTATAGGCCTTCTTGGAGGAGAAGCTGTAATGCTTATTGGTCAGAATCGGCTTCAGGGTATCGCTGGTCCGGGTGCTATCGGTCCAGCGGGCTTTCACAAAGCCAGGCGGGCGATTCGTCTGGCCCAAAAGTTTAAGCTTCCCCTCATTACGCTTCTTGATTCGGACGGTGCCAGGCCTGATCTGGTAGCTGAGGAGGATGGCCTAGGAAATGCGATTGCCCGATGTATGCGGGATATGCTTCGTCTTCAGTCCCCGTCTGTAGCTGTGATTACAGGGGAGGGAGCCTCTGAGGCGGCCGTGGCGATGGGGGTTGCCGATCGACTGCTTATGCTCGAGAACGCTGTATATGAAGTTGTTTCTCCTGAGGATGCCGCGCGGCGTCTCTACGGCGAGGCTGCGCATGTGGACGAGGTAGCGGAACGCTTGCGGCTTACCTCCAATGACTGCCTCCGTCTGGGTATCGTCGATACAGTGGTTCCTGAGCCAGGAGATGGTGCTCACACGAATCATGATGAGGCTTCGTTACTGCTTCGTCGCTCAGTTGTGCGAGCGTTAACTGCAATTCAGAGTGAGCGTCCTAGGCGCCGCCTTAATCGTCGTCGCGATCGCTATCGAAACACTGGAAAGACTCACTCATGGGTGTTTGGCCGTATCGAAAGGCGCTTGGCTGATCTTGCTGATAGGTTCATTCACTGGCGTCGTCGCACGGGAGTTAATCCCCGACGTGCTTCCCGACTCGCTGAGACACCCGATGATCCAGAGATAATGCGTTAGCTAAATTAGTTACTTTGGAAAACTTGGAGAATAGCGGTTGACGAAGGGCCTTTAGGCACGCTTTCGCACTGGCTCAACATCAGGTTCTTCCATTGCTCCGGGGAGCACTGTGCGCCTTGCTGGCAATGTGGGTTCCTCGCAAGCCCTGACCAACACGTCATCAACACTGTCGATAATTCCCTGTTCGCGCGCCTCATCGCGAACATAGGCCACGGTGCTTGAAACTACTGCTTCGAAACCTGGCCAATCATGGCAACGAAGCACTCGCAGATGACGAGTTGATTCATTCCATTCGACTATCAATCGAGGGCTTGTCGAAGGGCCCGCGCTGAAGCGGGTGTATCCCCCGAGATACTCTTTTGTTAGATAGAGTCCTTTTGAGGACGGGTCTATCGACGCTCGCTGGAGGGCATCCCAACTCTCGCCAAGGGCGAGAAGCAGTCGGAAGGCGACATCGCCGGTCTCTGCTCGCATCAAGTGCTCCTTGCAACACACCAAGGCAATCGACGCGAGAATGGTCGACACCCCACCACTGCTCAGTTTACCCGCGTGCTCGCTGGCTTGCCATGCCCCTCCTAGATTCGTGTTAGCTACTAGGGTGGTTGGCGATGCGGGACCGAGAGCAAATCGCCTGCTACGATCGGGCCTCCGATGTGGGGCTGTAGCTCAATTGGGAGAGCGTTTGACTGGCAGTCAAAAGGTAGGGGGTTCGAATCCCCCCAGCTCCACCACCTTGGGTTCTGGTATATCTGAGGAGTCTTACTAGTCGGCCTGATTTGCGCTCCCTGGAGTGGGATTGCTTACGGTCTGGAAGTTACCGGTTACGTCTGGGACTCGTGCGTAGCTAGTACCCTCATCGGCTTGCCCCTTCTCCCAGTCCACTTGGGCTACGAGAGTTCCATCGGTTGTCCAGATTCCCAGCTCCTCGTCTCTACCTAGAGCGAAACCGGGCCAGCCATCCTTATCCAGTTCAATTCGAAGGTATCCGCCCGGAGGAAGTAACAAGTCATCAGGAAAGGCTACTCGCTTCTCGGGATCTGAGAGGTCGTCTGCCATGACGAAGTTTGCGAGGGCTAGGTAAGAGTCGGAAGAGTTGTGGAGTTCGAACCAATCCAAGGGTTCCCCCTGGGCAGCGATCTCGTTGATCACGAGACCTAAAAGACTGACCTCTGTACTAGCCTCTGCTTCTTGCGACTGGGCAGGAGGGGGGGCATCTGGGGGATTTCCCCAGGAGGCGGAAAAGGTGCCTGAGATGGTCCCCCCCCCGCTCGTACTCGCCTCTACCAGCTGAAGCTGGCCTTCTCTGAAGGGAATAAAGTCGGTGGGTGTTGGGCTCTCAACAGGAATCCACCATACGCCTCCAGCGATCTGGTCCCTGCCGAAGATAAGTGTGGTGCCGTCGGTTAGGTCAGCAATAGGCAGGACAAGGCTGAACCCTGATACGGAATAGTCCTCCTCCATGCTGAGGAAAACGATGGTGGCGGCTTTGATATTTGGGAGAAGGGCCTGCTCCTCTTTGTCTGCATATCCGGCAAGTACTCCCAGGGTTAGTTGGTCGGGATTTATCTCTTCTCCGTCTATCTCAAGAAAGGAAACCTTTCCTTGTTCGAACACGTTCTCATTCTCGACACTTTCCCAGTTGGTCTCGAAATGAACTGTTAACGTGCCGTACTCATCTTCCGAGATGTCTTCTGCTTCGCGCTGCTCTGGTTGGAACTCGGGGGTTGGCCACGCTGGGGGAACCGGCATGAGGTCTTCCAGGATCTCGGCTCGTCGCTTCAGAATGAACTGACGCACTCGTTCGGCATCAACAGCGGCTCCTGCTTTGTTTTTGGGTAGAGCATGCTGCTGGACGACGGCTGCTAGTGCGTCAACACTCCTGAGTAACTCGTCTTCGTCCCAGACTGTATCTAGAAGCTGCTTCATCCGACTGACGTACATGTCTCGCCAGTTGTCATCGTGGTATAGCCGGTAAGGGATGGCGGTAAAGGCCAGCACCGATGGTGGGGGTTTGCTGATTCCGTCGAACGGGTTGGGGTCTTCCTGCAGGAGAAATGCTGAGTCGACCCCCCACGGGATGAAGACAAAGCGTCCATCGGGTTCACGGTAAAACTGGTAGTTGTTCCTGTTGCCGGCATAGCCATCCCAGTGTCCTACCAGCACTTCCACGGCCCAAAAGGTGAGGAAGCTGTCCAGGTCCACCATGTTGGATAGTGCCGTTAACCCGGCTTCGGAAGGGTCCTGGAGTGCAGCCACAACAGCATCGATGTCCGACCAATCGTCCTCGTCTTCATTGTTCTTCTTCTCGATGGTGCCCCGGAATTCAGGGGTGAAGTCGCTGACTGTGCCCTCATAAAGGTTTCCCTCGGAGGTTGTGAAATGGTGCTCTAGGAAGGGTTGCTTGAGCTCCTCCACGTGAAGGTACAGACCAAGGGGCTGTCCATTCACTGAAATAGTGGCGAAGCTGCAGCGTGACGCGGGGATACCTGCCTTGGCAAAGACCTGGAGGGCTAGGCAGGTATTGACCATCGAGCGATCCTGAACGCTGTTGTTGAGGGTCATGCGCTCCATGACCCCACCCAATGCCTGATCGTCTACGTACTTGTCGAACCGAAGCTTGAGGGACGGTTTTTCGTCGCTTTGAGAACCGAGAAATCCCTTCTTGCGGATGCCCACCTCCTCGTAGGTTTCTCCGTCTACTGTCACTGTGCTTCGGAACCAGGTGTAAATGTCTGCAAAAGGTCGGGAGAGCTGGTACTTCTCGATCTCTGCCATGAGATCTTCGAAAGTGCGGGTCTGGTGGCGCAGGGTTTCCCAGTCTTCAGGGTCTATCTCTATAGCTATATCCAATACGCGATCGAGGTCGAAGTAAGGGGAGGTCTCGTCTCGCGGTGTTGCCGTCTCGTCGGAACCGCACCCGATAGTGGCTAACAGCACCAGCGCAGCGGCTGACAAAGCGAGTGCCGGGAACCAGGTTGCCCTTTCATGAGAGAGCAGGTTAGGAGGAGACTGTATGCCAGCAGAAGGAGGTTTTCCCCTTCGTGCGCGTAATCTTGGAAGGGCCATTTTCTTCAAGCTGCTTCCTGCCTACGTCCAGGCTTAAAGCTACATGGGTTTCAGCGTAAAAGGTTCGTTTTGGTGCTCCACCATGTGGGTTCCGGTTGTCCTTGTTATTCAAATAGGAAACCTCGGATCGTTTTGCTGTGACGCTGGTAAAGGAACCCCCCCGCCGTAAGGATTGCGCCCAAGCCTAAGAATGCAATAACTCGATAGGTTTGCGCGAGTGCCTGAGAGTCATAGACGAACAATTTGATGACTGAGATGGAGAGAAGAGCTAAACCACCGAGCCGGACCCAACGTGATTGCAGGAAAATCCCTCCCACCATGAGGGCGGCCCCGTAAATACTCCACAACAAGGTTAAGCCTAAGACGGAAACGTTTTCGCTTGCGTATGTGCTCAGATCGAAGAAGGCACTATCTGCTGATGCCAACACTTCAGCGGACAAGATCCAAAGCGTGGTCAGATTGGCAAGTCCAAACAGAGCTATTGAGGCTCTTTGTTCCTCGTGCTTGTTGAGTTCAAAACTTAGTAGACCGGTTCGCCTGCGGACCATCAACAATGCGGAATAGAGGCTACCAACGCCCACTCCGAATACTAGGAATCGCAAATTGATGACCGGGCGAATGGTTTCCAGGTCGAAATTGCTAGTTTGAATTGCTCCTAGCCATACCACCATCGTTGTCAGTAGCAAGTATGCAGACCACCGCAATTCGGGGAAGCTAAAAGCAAACGAAAGCCAGATTAGAACAAGAGCTTCCAACCCCCATAGCATGGTGACCCAAATACCCCCTACTTGGGTGGGTACCGCTAGCGCAGCAAGCAAGACCGCAAAAGCTGCTGTAAATGTGACCAAGGGGATTGAGGAGGTTGCCCCTTTTTTGGGCAGGAACGTAGGGCCCGATTGGGCCTCTATGGGGAGTGGGGCTGTGGAAGGCCTAAAGCGGAAAGCAATGGTGAGCAGGACATAGAAAACTGCCAATAGCGCCGTGAAGCCCCCCATCCATGGGCGATAGATGTCGTACATGACGTCATAGCTGATGGCGAGGTAAGCGAGGCCGTTCCCTACTAAAAGTAAAAGGTCGACTACTCCGGCGGGTTTTCGTTGGACGACATGGAAGGCGATGGTAGATCCCATGAAGAGGAGGAAGACCGCAGAGATTGCAACTTGTTGGAGGCCAGTGGAGGGGTTGAGCTGGTCAACCCAGAACGTCAAGACAATAAGAGAGGCAATCCATGCAGGGAAAGTTAACCAACGCCAGGTACGAAAGCTAGCCAGTGCTAAAACGCCTACGTCTAGCACTAGTACGTAGGCTAAAAGCAAGAGCTTGTCCGGTAGTGGGTCTTGCAAAAGTAGCGGTGTGGCAAATCCGCTGAAGATTGCTAAAACGGCCAAGGCGATCGATTCGTGGCGTAGAGATTGAATGACTCCTGCCAGGGTGATCAATCCGAATAAGCCCAAAGCAGCTAGAGGGGAGAATAAATCGTAAAGGGCGAACCCGGCATAGATAGATAGGTAGAAGATGGCAAGGCCGCCGCCGGCCATGGCCTGCGCCCAGGGGACGTAGCGGTTGCGGAAGTATTCTCCTGCTCCCAGAAATGCCACACCGGCCAGCACACCTAGGGTGATCTGTCCTGTCTCACTGAGCCAACCTCGATCGATGGAAAGGCTTATGAAGAACGCTATTCCCACGATTAATGCTACGACCCCGATGCGAGCTAGCCAGTTCCCACCTAATAACCACTCGAAATTTGAGTGACTAACATCAATTGCCCAGCTGGAGCTATGGGCAGGCTTGCTGGCTGGAATAGCGCCGGTTGTTTCAGTCTCCGGTTGGTGCTGGCGGTGGAGGAAAGCAGGACCTTTCTCAGTTTCCGGAGTGGCATTGGATGGAAGGGGGGTGGGAGGTACTTTGCGCTCAAGAGGGGCAGATGGGTCCTCCTCCATAGCGGTGAGGCGTTCCGCTAAGCTCTTGATTTCTGTGGTCAGTGAAAGAACCATCTCCTGAAGCTGGCGGATCTCTTCATTTTCAGGGCGAGGGTTCTCTGGAGAGCTTGTTGCTTTGGAAGGTTCAGTTATTCCGCAGGAGGGGCATGGCCCAGATCCTGAAAAAGCTTGGCCGCAGTTGGAGCAGGTCATGAGCTAAGCCAGGATGCCAGTAGGAGCCTAGCCTCCAGCTTAGCTCTTGCTGCATTTCGTTTAATTGGTCCTTTCCTCTTGGCTGACACCGCTAACATTATAATAGCCAGCGTTTTTCATTTCCTTTGGTTCCCACTGGTTTTAGGAAGCAAAACAAGGCCCTGCGACTAATTGATGCGATAGGCTGTGTGCATGGCTATTAGGGGTTTGTGGAAGCGCAAGCAGCGGGGGTCTTTGGATCTGGTTGGGCATCCCCAATCTGATTTCCCAGAGGAGCGTATTTTTCTGCGGGCTCTCCAGGATCTTGCTGGAGCAGCTCGAGGGGTTATTTACGATGTTTCTCGAACTGACCGTCCTTTTAAGCTCTCGAATAGTCCGGTCTATCTCGAAGGCTCGAAAGCTTGGCGGCGATTTTTACGGGCGCGCCGTGCCCTTGATGATGGTCAGCTCACCCCTATTCTTTCTTTACGGCAACTACCGGAGGACGAACGCCGCTTAGTGGTCAATTGGGGTACGGCACACGCCAACACATTTCTTTTGTTGGAACCGTATGAAGTCGACTGTGATCTTAGTGACTCCCGTTCTCCGATCAGGAGTGAGGTACTGGAGCTCTGCCGGCGTGCTGCAGAGGTCGAGCCTTCCTCGGCCCAGGCTGCTCTGGAGCGATGGACTTCTTCAACAGCTTTGGGCGAGCTTCTTAGGAAGCTTTATGGACGATGGGTTTGGTGGGATTCACCTCCCCCTGAGGGATGCTCCTCCAGTGAAGTGATAAGGCTGGGAGGGGCTTCGGATACCCTTTCGATGCACCTCTTACCCCTTCTATATGACCGTTTTCCTCAGCAGGGCTTTGATGTTGCCCTTGCAGAGCTTCAGGTCTCAGAGCGGGAACTTTTTGGGGGGACCGTTGCGGATGCCCGTTCAGTGTTTCGGACTCGTTTGGGATTGCCTGTGCTTCATGATCCGCGAGCGGCCGATCGTGCTGTCCGTCAGCTGGTCAATCTTGGAAGGATGTCAGTTACAAGCGGTGGAGGGGATGCGACCGTTTTTGGCCCTGGTCAACCTGTGCCAGCAGACATGCCGGACGAAGACTTTGAGCAGTTGCTGATCATTTGATATCTCGCTGAATAAGTACCTAGTGATTTAGTAACTGTCTGCTGTGGAGTCAGGCTAGTCTTGTGAAACTAAGTTTTAGTCTTATCGGAATGCGTTGGATAACGCTGGGTACATAGGGTGGGTCGCCCTCCATCATTTCGATATCACCCATGCGCCGCAGTAGTTCTTGTACTGCTACCCGTCCCTCCTGCCTGGCGAGGCCTGCCCCTGGGCAGTAGTGGACACCGTGCCCGAAGCCAAGGTGCGGGCAGGATTGTTCGCGACCAAG
>CEUS01047383.1_pt1 | contig 15406 bp, 6 predicted proteins | sample 427031 | NCBI WGS metagenome assembly CEUS01 (sample SAMEA2622837, study PRJEB7988) | marine metagenome | biome: marine biome (ENVO:00000447); feature: marine epipelagic mixed layer (ENVO:xxxxxxxxx); material: "saline water (ENVO:00002010), including plankton (ENVO:xxxxxxxx)" | depth 140 m | reverse complement strand
GCCGTAATCGCCAGCCGGCGGGTAATCTTCCGGGTCCTGGCGTCGACGACTGCGATCGCATTTTCCGCGGACAACGCCACGTATGCCTTCTCATTGCTGGCAAATGCAATACCTACTGGCTCATCGAACTGCGTCGCTTTGGTCTTTGGATCGAAATCCTGCAACGTCGCCACGACTTGCAAACAGGTCGGATTCGCGGGATCCGTGTCGATCACGCTCACCGAATCCGAAATGTGATTCGCAACCCACACCTCCTGTGCACCGGGCCGCACTGCCAGACCTACCGGATCAATCCCGACGGGAACCCTGGCGACCACCTCATGGGTCCTGGCATCAATCACGTCGACAGTATCTGCCGGCGTATTCACCACAAAGACCCGACCAGAACTAACCACAATCGGCGCGGCGTGAGGACTCATAAAGGAGGAATGGACAACGGGCTCGGCGGCCCCAGCGCGTGCTGGACCCATTCCCTCCTCCACACCTGCCCAGCTGCCAGCCAGTGTCAGCACCATGCCCATACACAAGTGAACTGCGCAACTCGTCTTCATTTGACTCTCCCATTCGCACCGTTCGAGTAGCTATCTCGGGCCAGAAAGCATTGCTACATCAGGTCCGCAGGTACGCCTGATGTCGGTAGCAGCCGTTTCAGATAAACCTGTCGTTCCCCCTTATCTTCCGTAAATTCCGAGCATGGTTACAACAGGGGAGGCGAGCCGCGTATCATCCGTACAAACTTCTACCAAGTCAACGCAAATGCGAGAACACGTCAGGATACGACCAGGACACCACACTGTTATGGGCGTTGGCCGCTGCCCTCTCCCACTGCGACCCACGAGATCTGGACGCATCGATCGGGTGCCGCTTGCTCGAAGATTTGGATTGATCTGATACGTTGGCAACATGGCCTGTACAATGGCCCGTGGGCCACCAGCATCTCGGCAGGTAGTTCGTCCGGAACGCCGAGCCTTACGGTCACCCCCGCACGACCTCAACAACTGTCCGCACGGAGTTCACCGAGTGACAACACCACGAATCACGGCCATCACACTGGCAATCGTCCTGACGGTGGGTAGCTACACGGCAGTTGCACAGGCGCCCACCGAGGCCGCCACGGTGATCGACTTCAATCGTGAAATTCGTCCGCTGCTCTCGGATCGTTGCTTTCGCTGCCACGGCCCGGACGCAGCCCAGCGACAAGCGGAACTCCGGCTGGACACCAAGACCGCACTCCAGGGCAACGGAAACCGTCGACCGATCGTGGTTCCCGGCGACGCCGATTCCAGCGCCTTGTACTTGCGGATAACGCATGCGGACCCAAACCATCGTATGCCACCAGCCGACTCAACGCCGCCCCTGACCGCCAGCGAGATTGGACTGATCAAAGCCTGGATCAGCCAGGGCGCGGTCTGGCAAAAACACTGGTCGTTCCAGCCGCCAGCGCGCCCCGCGCTGCCCGAGGTCAAAGCCACCCAGTGGCCACGCAACGCGATTGACCGGTTCGTGCTGGCACGCCTCGAGCGTGAAGGCCTCCAACCTTCACCTCCCGCAGACAAAGAGACGCTCATTCGCCGCGTCACTTTTGATTTAACCGGACTGCCACCGACCCTCCAGGAAATTGATGCGTTCCTGTCCGACCAGAGCGCCGGTGCCTACGAATCCGTCGTCGTGCGTTTGCTGGATTCGCGACGCTATGGCGAGCGTATGGCCATGCAGTGGCTCGATGCTGCCAGGTACGCCGATTCACACGGCTATAGCCTCGATCGCCGCCGGGTGATGTGGCCGTGGCGTGACTGGGTGATCTGGGCCTACAACCAGAACATGCCATTTGATCAATTTACCGTCGAACAAATTGCTGGCGACCTGCTGCCCGAGGCTACGATCGCACAGCAAATCGCGACCGGTTTTAACCGCAACCACCCCATACAAAGTGAAGGGGGTGTCATCAATGAGGAATACCGTGTTGAAACCGTGGTCGACCGTGTCGAGACAACGTCCGCAGTCTTCCTGGGTTTAACGATGGGGTGCTGCCGCTGTCACGACCACAAATACGAACCGTTTTCCCAGGAAGATTTCTATCGTTTCTATGCCTTCTTCAATAATGTTCCGGAAACCGCGCATGTCGGAAACGGAGACCGCCTGGTCGATCCGCCGGCGGTCACAGCTCCGTCCGTCCTGCGACCGGTCCAACTCCAGGATTATCGCCAACAGATCTCCGTTCTGGAAAAAGAGGTCACCCAGCAGCGTGCCAGCGCTGTCGGGTTGCCACCAGCAGAACGAGTCTGGATTGACGACGAGCTACCCGCGGGTTCCGTACCGATCGGCAACGGCAGCGGTGCGCAGGAATTTGTTTTTGTTACCGGACCAGATCATCCCGTATTCAGCGGCAAGCGTTCGTCCCAGCGCACCAGTCAGGGTCGCGGACAACATCTCATCCAGAATGCCAGACCGGGATTGCAGCTGGCAGCGAATGCAACCTTGTTCAGTTATGTCTACCTGGATCCTGAAAACCCGCCACGGCAAATCATGCTGCAGTGGAATACCGGTCGCAGCTGGGACCACCGGGCTTACTGGGGCGGAGACCACATTCCCTGGGGAAAAGCAGGCACCAGCAGCCGCCGCCACCTAGGCCCCCTCCCCGAGACCGGCAAGTGGGTACGGCTGGAAGTCAAGGCCGCAGAAGTTGGCCTCACCACAGGAAGTGAGATTACAGGCTGGGCCTACACGCAGTTCGACGGCACGGTCTACTGGGACAAAAGTGGTGTCGTGGATCGTCCGATCAGCCGAAAAGAACAGCGTTTGGCGAAGCTCAAAGGCGAACTGCAACAACTGACCCAATCCCAACCGACGGTCATGGTGATGGCCGAAATGGATCCCCCACGGAAAACCTACTTGTTGCGCCGTGGGCAGTACGATCAACCGACCGACACCCCGCTGACGGCTGGGCTGCCCGCCGCCCTGGGCGCCCTCTCGGCAGAACTCCCACCGAACCGACTCGCGCTAGCCCATTGGCTGGTGAGTGAAACCAATCCACTCACCGCCCGAGTGGCAACGAATCGCTACTGGCAACTTCACTTTGGCAACGGTCTGGTTGGAACCCCCGAAGACTTTGGTTCCCAGGGTGCGTGGCCTACGCATCCGCAATTACTCGATTGGTTAGCGACAGAATTCCTGCGTCGCGACTGGAACGTAAAGGAAATGCACAAGTTGATGGTCATGTCCGCGACCTACCAGCAATCCTCGCGAGTCTCCCCAGAGCTCTCCAAACGCGACCCCGGCAATCTGCTCCTGGCCCGCGGACCACGCTTTCGGTTGTCTGCCGAAATGATCCGCGACCAGGCTCTCGCCACGAGTGGTCTGCTTACCAGCTACCTCGGAGGCGAAAGCGTGCGTCCCTACCAGCCACCCGGCCTGTGGGATGACGTGGTCTATCAAAACGTCCCTCGTTTTTCACAGGACCATGGTGACAAATTGTACCGGCGCAGCCTCTACACTTACTGGAAACGTAGCGTGCCACCACCTAATTTTCAGGCGTTCGATGCCCCCACCCGCGAGGCCTGTGTACTCAAACGCTCCACCACGAATACCCCTCTGGCTGCCCTGGTCATGATGAATGATCCTACCTTTGTCGAGGCCTCCCGAATCCTCGCAGAACGAATCCTACGCGAAGGGGGACCCGCGGCGACAAACCGACTGACAATGGCGTTCCGCCTGACGACCGGCCGCCGTCCTCTTCCCGCCGAAGCCCAAACTCTCGCGGTCGCGTTACGGGATATGGTCGACGCCTTTCGGCAGGATCCCCAAGCCGCAGAACAACTCCTCACCGTGGGTGAGGCTCCGGCTGACCACCAGCTAGACACCTGCGAACTGGCTGCCTATACCGCGGTCGTGAACAGCCTGTTGCAACTGGATGAGTCAATTACCCGCAAATAGCCGTCGCTGGCAAAGCGGCCACCTGCCAGCCCCATTCCAAAGGACAGCCCCGATGACCTCCACGTTCCAGCACCCCGACGAGCTCGCTTTGCTGGCCAGCCGGCGACAGTGGCTCGGACGCTCGGCAGCCGGAATTGGCGCGACGGCATTGGCATCGGTGATCAACGAGGATCTGTTTTCCACGAAATCCGCCGCTGCCCCTCATTTCCAGCCGGCCGCCAAACGCGTGATTTACCTGTTTCAAAGCGGTGCACCCTCCCAGTTTGAGCTGTTTGACCGGAAGCCCACCCTGGACCGCCTGCATGGAACTGTCTTGCCTCCGACATTTTTCCAGGGACAACGGCAGACAGGGATGACGGCGGGCCAGGAAAAAAGGGTCTGCAGGTCAATCTATTCCTTTGCACGTCACGGCGATAGCGGCGCCGAACTCAGCGAGCTGCTGCCGCACCTTGGCCGTTCCGCTGACGATCTCTGCATCCTTCGGTCCGTGCAAACCGATGCCATTAACCACGACCCCGCGATCACTTTTTTTCAAACCGGTTTTCAGCAACCCGGTCGACCGAGCATGGGATCCTGGGTCAGTTACGGACTAGGCAGCGACAACGCGAACTTGCCCGCCTATGTGGTGATGATTTCACAGGGCAGTGCCAAACGTGACTCCCAGGCACTGTACGCGCGGTTATGGGGAAGTGGCCTGCTCCCCTCGGCACACCAGGGTGTCAAGTTTCGCGCGCAGGGAGATGCCGTCCTCTATTTGAACAACCCTCCTGGAATTACGCAGCGACGACGTCGACGCATGCTCGACCTGACCCAGTCGCTCAATCACATCCAGTACCAGCACGACAGGGACCCCGAGACGCTGACGCGGATTCGACAGGCCGAATTGGCGTACCGCATGCAGGTCTCGGTACCTGAACTGGTCGACCTGCGGAACGAGCCACAGCACATCCTCGACCTCTACGGCGAATCCGCCCGCCGACCAGGCAGCTACGCTGCCAACTGCCTGCTGGCACGGCGTCTTGCCGAGCGGGGCGTACGTTTTATCCAACTCTACCACCGCGGCTGGGACCAGCACGGCGACATGCCACGAGACCTGCCGTTGCAATGCGGTGACATCGACCAGGCGTCCGCCGGCTTACTTGCCGACCTCAAGCAACGTGGCATGCTGGACGACACACTCGTGATCTGGGGTGGGGAATTTGGACGCACGGTTTACGCGCAGGGCAAACTGAACATGGCGAGATACGGTCGCGACCACCACCCACGCTGTTTCAGCATGTGGATGGCAGGGGGAGGGGTCAAACCCGGGCTGACCTATGGAGCCACGGATGACTATGGATTTAATGTCGTGGAAGATCCGATCTCGGTCTATGATCTGCATGCGACCATGTTGCACTGTCTGGGAATCAATCACGAACGCTTGACGTACAAGTACCAGGGACGCGACTACCGCTTGACCGACGTCCATGGCCGCGTGGTGCATGGCCTGCTGGCTTGAATGCGTCCTTTGCTGGACAATCCGGCACCCTGTTCAGCTGTTGTGTTTTAATCGCAGGCATGTTCCTCCGGGAGAATCCGCATGAAATCGTTTCCTTGTTGGTACTTCTGCGCAGCGTTCCTCGTGGCTGGCTATACAGTCTTCCTCACGCCCCCCTCCAGGCAAACCGCTAGTGCCGCCTCGCCGTCCACTGCGCGCGTCGTGTTGTCGCCACAACATCTCGCCGCAGTCAACCGCCAACGTCGCATCTATGTCAACAACGACGCGGGAATCGACGCGGTCGCGATGGGGCCAAAGGAAACTCCCATCACACCGGCAGAATGGGTTGCAGCCCGTTTGAGTGCGTTCACCCAACCCGGCAGTCAGGTCGATACCGTCGGCTGGTGTCTCGACGAGGGCAATATCGCCGCCTACCCGAGCGACCTTATCCCGGAACTTCAGTACCCGACATTGCTACGCTGGCGGAACAACGGTGTCGATATCGCTCAGCGGATCGTGGAAGAAAGTCATCGGCACCAACTCGAAGTCTTCTGGGAACATCGCCTCAATGGGGCTGACCGGGAGGCGGACGTACAGACTCCGGCACATCCCCCGCTCAAGGTCCAGCACCCCGATTGGCTGCTGCAGGACGGCTGGTGGAAACCCGGCTTATGGAATTTTGCGGTCCCAGAAGTCAGGCGTCATAAAGTCGCCGTGTTGCGTGAAGTGGCGAGGCGTTACAACCTGGACGGTATCAACCTGGACTTTGGCCGCCACCCGCCCTTTCTGCCTAAGGGACAACAGTGGGAACATCGCGACGCCCTGACCCGTTTTGTGCGTCAAGTCCGCGAAATGTTGCAGAAAGTGGCTCGAGATCGCGCGCGTCCCTTGCTGCTCTCGGTCCGCCTCGCCGATACCCTCCCAGGCTGTCATTTCGATGGCCTCGATGTCGAAACATGGGTGCAATTGAATCTGATCGACATGATCGTGATTGGCACCCGCTCAACCGAAGTCGACCTGCCTGGATTTCGCCGTATCACACGAGGCACTCACGTAAAACTGTATCCCTGCATCGACCAGCACCACTCTCCCGATGGTTACCATGCAGTTAAAAACCCAGCGTTCCTCCGTGGCCTGGCAGCCAACTGGTGGCATCAAGGCGCCGATGGCATTGCCACATTCAATTTCTGGAACGAATTACCCGATGCGGCAGCACGCATTGGGACCTCAGGCCCACTCTACGAAGGCAGCTCGGTGCACGCCCAAGCCTACCGCGAAATCGGCGACCGCGACCTGCTGAAATCGCTAGACAAATGGTTTGTTGTCGCCCGTCGCTATGGAGGTGGCTTCTACGACCGGCAAGGAAACCGCTGGGAAGATTACGCGAACCTAAACCATGAGGCGCCACTGCCACTCCCAGTCGGGCGCGACCCGGCCTGGGGACGTGTGTACGTCGCGGACGACCTGGAGGCTGCTGCCAAACACCTGCAAAGTCTCGAACTGCGACTCCTCTTCTCGAAAGCTACCGGCCCGCGTCACCTCGAGGTCAAGTTCAATGGCGTGCAGCTCCGCCCATCGCTTGTCAAATCAGGTTGGTGGGTGCTGCCTCTGTCACCACAGCAAACCGCCGTGGGCGAAAACCTGCTTACGCTGCGACGCGTCAACGTGCCACCGCCGCTGCCCGCGTTGTCACTGGAGAAGGTCGAAGTCCATGCCACATACCAGCCCAGACAGCCCTAGTGCGGTGGTTCTGGTTGAGCCCCCTTCGACACCAGCCCGTCCGCAGTGCCGGCGGCCCGAATCCTCGTTACCCCGCACCGTCAGTTTTCTGCTGCGCGGCCTTTTCCTCTTTCTGCTCTGCTTCCTTTTGTTCGAACAGCCGCATCGCTTCCAGTTGCGCATCTTCAATAAATGCCAGTGGATTGAGGATCACCTCATCCCCTTCCTGCAGTCCTGATTTGGCCACAACGAACAGTTCGTTGCGATCGCCAAGTTGGACCCGACGACGAGCGGGGCCCGCAGCAGTATCCACCCAGCAGCAGTAACCATTGACGGTTTCCAACAATGCCGTTGCCGGAACACGAAGCACCGACGGCAAACGCGCGATCTCCACTTCCACCTCGGCCGTCATCCCAGGTTTCAACCCTTCAATTCCGGCCAACTTGATGACCGTATCATATTTCACTGAAACTCCCCGCCACCACCCCGCTGGCCGGGCCACCAGGGCGACCGAACTCACCTTCGCATCGAGTGTGCGTTCCGCCAGCTTGACAGTAACAGGCAGTCCTTCTCTGACTCGACCGACAATCGACTCATGAATCCCCACCTTGACCTGCATCTTGGTAAGATCCGGCATCAGCAGCAGCACCTGGTCTTTGTGGACCGATTTACCCACTTGCAAATCCGGCTCGTCCTTCCACTTGGTCATTGACGGATAAATCACCAGACCATCTCGCGGTGCCTTGACCACACAAAAACCCAGCTCCTCAATAGCGCGATCCCGCCGCGAGTCATTGGCACCCGACCGTTCCACCTCGGCGCGGTGTTTGGCTGACCATTTGTCATACTCTCCCTGCAATTCGGCGAGCTTTTCCCGTCGCTGGTAATTTTCAAGGACGTCAAGGTCTGTCTGTTCCAGCTCCAGTTCGCTCTCCAGTCGCTCGACATCCGTCCCCAATTGCTCAACATTCAATTCACTTTCATAGCCACGCGCCAACATCTCCTTGGCATAGTTCTCGAAATTCCTGCTCGTTTGCAGGTCCGACTTCTTCTGGGCAATTTTCTCCTTTTTCTTCATCACCTCGACCTGAAAACGCCCCTGCTCATATTCCGGGATCGCCAGACTCGACTTCCGCATCATATTGCCCAGGACCATCGACCCCGCCTTTGACCAGTGCGCGTACTTCGTCTTTTCGTGAATCGTCTCTTCAATGACCAGCGTGTCTAGCCGCACCAGTTCGTCGCCCGCCTTCACCTCTTCGCCACTCTTGATTGCCCAGGTCACCGTATTGTCACCACGCACACGACAAACGATGCGAGTATTTTCAGAGCTTTCCAGGACGCCATGCTCGATCACGCTGACGACCATTTCACCCCGCGTTACCTCGTGAGTCTTCCACTCCGCCTGTTTCTCGACCCGTCCCAGTCTGTAAAACAAGCCGCCCGCCAACGCAGCAACCAGGAGCACGACCCCCGTGATCATGGTATTGCGCCGACGGACACGCGCTGACTGCTGAGAATCCAACTGGGGCACGCTTTGCCAAGCCGCTGGGGGCGTTGTCCCTGGTTGCGACTCCGAGGACGGGTCGGAAGTAACGTGGTTTTCCATGACTGTTTCCCTTGACCGCGGTCAGCCTTAGATAGGGTCCGGAGAGGTTCATTATCATCGCACCAGCCCGTGTTGCGAACAACCGCAAATTACAGTGTCTGGCGTGTGCAGCGGCTCTGCGCCTTCAGCAAACGGACGATCTGCCATGCCACGTCCTATCGATTGTAGTCGACCGCCAATTCGCAGGCCTTCACTTTCCATTCCACAAAAAGAGACAGACGCCACAAGTACCCTCGACTCCTTTCTGTTGCGACTTCATGGCTGATCAATGCGACTCGACTATTGGCCCGTTTTGGCGCCATGAGACAACGAAATGTCCATGTACGACCCGCGACTGAGACAGCGCTGTGTACGCCGCTCTCAGATACCGCGCACACCGCTTCCTGCCAAAACCAGAAACCTAACTAGCTGAGATACTCTCATCGAGATTCAAGATCAGGCTACAGACGGCAGCGCAAGCCGCCCATTGCGCCGCATCCAGACCAGGCTGCGCATCTCGTGCCGCCTGAGTCAGGTAAGCGCTGGCCCGGGCCTTGTTTCCACGAAACTCACGCACCCGGTCCGCATACTCGGAGAGCAGGATCTGCCGCTCCACCTCCGTCGGCTGTCGCGACGTGGCCAGTCGGAACGCAAACGCCAGCCACTCCCCTGGCCGCGATCCACCGCGGCGCATCGCCCGAGCTGCCAGCACCCGCGCGGCCTCCACAAACTGCGGATCATTCAATAACACCAGTGCCTGCAACGGCGTGTTGGTACGTTCGCGACGTGTCCTGCATTTGGTCCGCCCATCAGCGCCCAGGATGCGCATATTGGCTGCGGGAATCTGGCGCTTCCAATAGGTATAGAGGCTGCGGCGATAAAGGTTGGCCCCCTTGCTCTCTGTAAATTTGGCGTTCGCCGCTCCAATCGCATTGGCGCCGAAAAGTTCCGCTGGCTGATACGGATTGACTCCCGGGCCACCCAGCTGCTGCACCAGCAGTCCACTGATGGCCAGCGCGTGGTCGCGAATCGCCTCCGCCGGCAACCGTCGCCGCGGACCGCGCCCTAGCAATCTATTGTCCGGATCCAGACGCTGCTTTTCCGCAGTCTGCGTACTGGCCTGCTGATAGGTGGCCGACAACACAATTTTGCCAATTAACGCTTTGACATCCCATCCCGAATCCATGAAGTCGACGGCCAGCCAATCCAGCAGCGCGGCGTGACTGGGCCGCTCCCCTTGCGTACCAAAATCTTCTGACGTTTTGACGATTCCCGTGCCAAAGAGCAACTGCCAATAACGGTTGACGACCACCCGCGCCGTCAGCGGATTTTTCCGTTGTGTTAACCATTGCGCCAGCCCCAGGCGATTCCGCGGCAGCGTGTCTGCGAACGGCATAATACTCGCCGGCGGCGCGGTTTCGACGGTTTGCCCTGGCCGATCGTATTCCCCTCGGACCAGGATTCGGTTGTCTCGTGGTGATGCCATCTCAGCAGCCACCATCGTCAGCGCCGCCGACGATTCGATTGTCTTTTTCTCACCCTGCAGTTCCTTAAGATGTTTGCGCACCGGGGCAAAACCGGGCCAGAGCATGCGGTAATGGGCGAGACGCTTCTCCTTTTCCCTGGGCAACGTTGCTCGCAGGGCCGCCCCGGCGCTATCACTCGTGGCTACCCGAAACGCCGCATTGCTGCCGCACCGGATGACCACCTCAAGATACTCGCCGTCCGCCATCTTCAGAGGAGTAGCCAATGCAAGAAGCATCGGCCGACCCTTCAGTTTCAAGGTCGCATCACCCTGAAATTTCAGTTCTGTCTTCTTCTCGCCCTGAACATGATGTGCCTTGACTACCTGAATCACGTCGGCCTGCCGGCTTTCCCATTGCAACACGGTCAAGTTCCCTGGTTCCGGCTGCAGCCGAAATTCCACATTCTCCACCAGGGCCCCGTCGACCGCCCCCTGGGGCAGGGCATTCCGGGTGCCCGCTTTGGAGAGCACCCGCTGTGCCACGGTCTGCCGTGTTGCATCGAGCAGCTGGATCGAAACGCGATCAAGTCGTTCCGGACAACAATCCGTCCGGTTCCAGACCGCCACGCTATCCACAGGAAACGCGCCTCCCAGATCAACTTCCCACCAGGCGTCACGTTCCTCATTGGTACACGAACACGAAGAAAACTTGCCGTCCCGGTTCCCATCAAGCGCCTTGCTCGCGGGTGCGTTATAACCGACGCTCGACTGGGTCGCCTTGCCCAAGCGTGCCACATTGACTCCGCGAGAAAACACCTCGACTTCTGACAACGTAAGAAACCCTGTCGCGCCCGCCGGCAGCGCCACACGCACGTAACGACCGCGTATCGGTTGGCTCCCGTTGGCGGCTTCTGAAGCAACGGGCATCGATCGCAACCACCAACCCGCGTCGACCTTTAATGCCCCACCGGGCACAAGCGACGCCTTTTTCCAGGAAACGGGTTTTTTCAGTTCGTCCAACCACTGTTCAAAATCAGTCGCCAATTGTGGAGGAGTCGACTGCAGTGTCTCTAGCAATTCGGGAACTTTACTGTCAATGCGCTTCAGCCGGCGCACCTGCAGCGGTGTGTAATCGCGCAATGTCGGTGCGCTCGCTCCTTTGGTATTTCCATTACCGACAAGGCCGTTAAAAAATCCGGCAAACTGATAGTACTCGCGCTGCGTCATTGGATCGTATTTATGGTCGTGACACTGGGCACACTCGAGCGTCAAACCGAGCATTGACGTGGCAGTCGTATTGACGCGGTCCACCAGATATTTAACACGGTAGTCTTCATCAATAATGCCACCTTCATTCGACGTGGGGTTGTTCCGAATATATCCCGTGGCAACGCGCTGCGCCACGGTTGCGTCCGGCAGCAAATCACCCGCCAACTGCCAGGTGATGAACTGGTCGTACGGCAAATTCGCGTTGAACGCGCCGACCACCCAATCGCGCCACGGGTAGATGGACCGCGGATGATCCTCAAACAGCCCATCCGTATCACCGTAACGGGCGACATCGAGCCACTCCTGCGCCATTCGCTCGCCATACGCAGCTGACTTCAAGAGCCGGTCCACCACCTTTTCACGGGATTGCGCCGATGCGTCGGAGAGAAAACCAGCCAGCTCTGCCAAGGTGGGCGGTAACCCCGTAATGTCCAGAGTGACACGGCGCAGCCAGTGAGCCTTCAAGGCGGGGCGAGTGGGCTGCAGGCCCGCTGCTTCGAGACCAGCCAGAACGAAGCGATCAATTTCATTCCGTGGCCACGCCTCATCTTCGACCGTGGGTAGCGGTGCCCTGGTCGGCGCCACAAAGGCCCAGTGCTGCTCCCATTGTGCCCCCTGATCAATCCAGCGTCTGATCAGCGCGACCTCTTCCTGGGACACTGTCAATTTTGATGCCGGCGGCGGCATCTGGTACCCCGGGTCATCACTTGACAATCGAGCTAACAGTTCGCTGCTGTCGGCATCCCCGGCCACCAGTACACTCCGAATCGGCGTTTCCTGGTCAAGCCGCAAGTCGGCCTTTCGTTGCGCCGCGTCAGGACCGTGACAGGCGTAGCAGCGATCCGCCAACACAGGACGAATCTGCTTGCTGAACGAAACCGGATCGGCGCCGGAAAGTGTCGTCAGGAACACCAGGAGGAACGGATTCATGAGCACGACTTAATAACGGGTTGACGGTACCACAACAACCGGGGCAACAAACGGCGTCAAGCTAGAATCGGCTTGACCACTTTTCCGTGTACATCGGTCAGACGGAACCGTCGTCCCTGATGTTTAAATACCAGACGCTGGTGATCCATCCCCATCAGATGCATCACGGTCGCTTGAAAATCGTGTACGTGAACGGGGTCCCGGGCGACATTATACCCCACGTCATCCGTCTCACCGAAACTCATACCGGGCTTGATCCCCCCCCCTGCCATCCAATAGGTAAAACAGCGCGGGTGATGATCGCGCCCGTTGGCGGCCAGCCCGGCTTTACCCTGACTGTAAGTCGTCCTACCAAATTCTCCGCCCCAGATCACCAGTGTCTCGTCCAGCATGCCGCGTTGCTTGAGGTCGGCAACCAGCGCAGCCTGGGGCTGATCGACGTCCTTGCACTGCTTCGTCAACGCGGAAATCAATCCTCCGTGATGATCCCAGCCGCGATGGTAGAGCTGAATAAACCGTACGCCGCGTTCCGCCAATCGTCGCGCCAAGAGGCAATTGGCTGCGAACTTTCCTGGGGTCTGACACTCCGGTCCGTAGGCATCCAGCACATGTTGAGGTTCGTTGCCAATATCCGTTGCCTCTGGCACTGAGACCTGCATCCGAAACGCCATCTCGTACTGCGCAATCCGCGTCGCGATTTCCGGGTCTCCGAAGGTCTCGAGTTGCAGCTGGTTCAAGGCCTCAATACGGGCTACCATCCGTCGACGCGACGAAACGGTTTCACCAGGTTGACTATTCAGATAAAGCACGGGAGTCTTCCCGCCACGCAGCTGCACACCTTGATGGACGCCAGGAAGAAACCCACTGCCCCAGAGTTTCGTGTAGACCGGCTGGCTACCTGGCCGCCCCGTTCCGTTGGAAATGAGAACGCAAAACGTGGGGAGATTCTGGTTGGCCGTACCCAAACCGTAACCCATCCAGGCTCCCATACTGGGACGACCTGGTTGCTGGTGCCCTGTCTGGAAAAACGTGACCCCCGGATCGTGATTAATCGCTTCCGTGTGCATCGATTTAACGAAACATAAGTCATCCGCCATGCGGGCCGTGTGGGGCAATACCTCGCTGACCCACGCCCGACTTTCACCGTGCTGCCGAAACCTGAACTTCGATCGTGAAATCGGAAATGAGCTCTGCCCGGCTGTCATCCCAGTCAAACGTTGTGTCTTTTTGACAAAACCACGGTCACTCCATTTCCCGGTCTTCTCGTCGTACCGCTTGAACAGCTCTTCGCCGTGGTACTTGTCGACGACTGGTTTGTAGTCAAACAAGTCCTGTTGCGACGGAGCCCCGTTCATAAACAAAAAGATGATCCTGCGGGCCTGTGGGGCATAATGTGGCCCCCAGGCGCGGGCACGTTCTGCAAACGCGTCCGGTGCCAGCATCGAGTGGAGCGCCAACGAGCCAATCCCCGCGCTACCCCGGCGCAACAGCTGCCTCCGGGTAACTACGTGCTTGAGAAACTCAACTGTTTCGTTCATTTGCTGCTATCCATCGTGGAATGGTAAACGGCCCAAGCCACTCGCTCGCCACCGTCACGCCACATATCTGGCCGACGCCCGCACGGCCTCTGACGCATCGTAGAGGCGCAGGCCCCTCTCGCCAACACTATCTTACCTCCTCCCGGTCCGCTGCCCCCATGCCCTGTTGGAACTACACGTCAAGGCAGGGTCGCGTTCCCGTGCTGTGACCGTACAAGCCAAGGCCGTCCGCTCCATCTATACTTGCCAAAACTCCGTCTCCACCGAACTGATCATGTCTCCAGACAAGACAGGCTTGCTATGAAATTTCTGCTTGGCACCGCACTCGCCCTGGGCACCACCGTCGTGGCCGTCATCAGTGATGTCAAATCACCCCAAACTGCCGCATCATCAGGGGTGACCAGCGTCGCCGACTACGGTGCCATTCCCAACGACGGCCAGGACGATACCGTGGCCATCCGCCGCGCACTTGCGGCCAGTGCGGGGAGCCCACAACGGACACTCTCCTTTCCGGGTGGGCGTTTCCACGTCTCAAGCCTCACGCTCCGGCGCGACGTGAGCGTGCACCTACCTAATGGCACGCTACTGGAGGTCGCAGAGAACGCCGTCCTGCAGATCAACAGCCCCTTTCGGGCAGGGCTCTACCAGGTGTTCAGTGGCCCCGGCGACGTCCATTTTGGTGCCGGTTCAGTGGGAGAAGTGTACCCTCAGTGGTGGGGCGCCTCGGCCGCAAACTCCGACAGCAGTCCCGCCATCAATCGGGCTATCAACTCCGCCCCGGATCTCCCGGGCATCAACATACGACTGTCGGGTGTTTTTCAGTGTCAGTCCAGGATCCACGTCAATCGCCACCGCGTCAAGCTCGTCGGCGATGGCATGTACGCGACACAACTGACGTTCAACCCGGCCACCCCCGAAACGCTGTTTGAGTTTTCGCACGCCGACAAAAGCGTGCTCGCCCAATGCGCCATCCGCGACATAGGGCTGGTCGGCGCCGGCCAGTACGAAGACCGCAACCGGGTTCAGAAGGTCGGCATCAAAATCGTCGACGCCGACATTCTGGAAGTCCGCAATATTGCCATCCACAATTGGGGCGGTAATCAGAGTATCGGACTGCAAGTACAGGGTCGCGAATTGGTTTTTGTGGAAAACATCACGGTCCTCGCAGATCTACCCATCCTGATCGACAAGAACCCTGGGCTCGATTGGATCTCCATCGACCACTCCACCTTCAGGAACACCTACCTGCTGCCGATGGATCCCCATGGCGCGTCCGTACAGATCGCTTCCGGCGTGGCCTTACACAATGTCGTGTTTGATGGGACCAACGCCTGGGTGGGTGGCAAATATGGTCTCTATTGGGAAGACACTGCGACTCAGGGTGTCAGTATGAACCTTTCTGTAAAGAACGTGCGCATGGAAAACGGCACAGCACACGGCGGCGCGATGATCCATATTGCCCACAACTACAATCTGATGAACCTGGT
>CEUS01280312.1_pt1 | contig 15424 bp, 13 predicted proteins | sample 427031 | NCBI WGS metagenome assembly CEUS01 (sample SAMEA2622837, study PRJEB7988) | marine metagenome | biome: marine biome (ENVO:00000447); feature: marine epipelagic mixed layer (ENVO:xxxxxxxxx); material: "saline water (ENVO:00002010), including plankton (ENVO:xxxxxxxx)" | depth 140 m | reverse complement strand
GTCACGCCGCGCATGCTGGAACTAACCAGCTGGATGGCCCGTCATTACATCTGCCATTGGGGCCAGGTTCTGGAAGCGGTGGTCCCCGCCAGTGTGCGTGGTCAGGCAGGCACACGGGAACAACTTTTCCTTTCCGTCTCAACGGCTGTGGCTGCACGTTTAACTCAGCTCAAACTGCCTCCCAAACAGGCTGCCGTCCTGCGCACCCTGGCTTCCTCGTCGACACCGCTGACTCCACAACAAGTCGCCAAGGCTGCAAACTGCACACAGGGCCCAATCAACGCGCTGCGCAAGAAGCAGTTACTCCATACGGAACGTCGACGGATCCAGCAAGCGGATCTTGTTGAGCACGCCGTCACAGCCGAAGCTGCCAAAACATTGAACCCCGACCAGCAACAAGCGCTCGACGTTATTACCAGTCAGATTCATGCGGGGACGAGCGCAACAACACTCGTACATGGGATCACCGGGAGTGGAAAAACCGAAGTTTACATCCGTGCCATCGAAGAGGTCATTCACCAGGGCCGGCAGGCCATTGTGCTGGTACCAGAGATCAGCCTCACCCCGCAAACCAGGCAGCGTTTTCGGTCACGTTTCGAACGTGTGGCAGTGCTGCATAGTCACCTCAGCGCCAGCGAGCGCCACTGGCAATGGCAACGGATTGTCGCCGGCGATATCGATGTCGTAGTCGGTGCGCGCAGCGCCATATTCGCACCGACACCCAAACTGGGCCTGATTATTCTGGATGAAGAACACGACGCATCTTTCAAACAAGACAACGTGCCCCGTTACCAGGCGCGCGATGTCGCTTTGAAGCGCGCCCGCATTGAGCAAATTCCACTCGTCCTCGGCTCGGCAACCCCGTCACTGGAGAGCTGGCAACAAGCACAGCAGGGACGATTTGAACTGGTACGCCTGCCGCAACGTGTGCTTAACCGTCCATTGCCGGATGTGGCGACCATCGATCTGCGCAATGAACAGCAGACACGTGGTAGTAGTGGTGCGATCGGTCGTCAAATGCACCAGGAAATCCAACGTGCTCTGCGCGATGCAGGACAGGTAATCTTGCTGTTGAATCGACGCGGGTTTTCAACTTCGATTCAATGCCCTCAATGCGGTCATGTAGTCAAATGCGATGATTGTGATATTGCGCTAACACATCACCGAGAAAAAGACCATGTGCGTTGCCATTACTGTGACTACCAGGCCACCGCACCCGCCCGCTGCCCCGAATGTCAATTTGACGCCATACGCTATGCAGGATTGGGTACACAAAAACTAGAAGCGGAAGTCCGGCGACGTTTTCCAGAAGTCTCGGTGCTACGAATGGACAGCGACAGCATGCAGCGGCCCGGCAGCCACGAACAGGCCCTGGCCCGATTTCGTGCCGGTGACGTGCAGATTCTCGTCGGGACCCAGATGATTGCCAAAGGACTTGACTTCCCCAATGTCACCCTGGTCGGAGTGATCAATGCCGACACTGCCTTGCATTTCCCCGATTTTCGGGCTGCTGAACGAACCTTCCAACTGGTAACTCAAGTCGCTGGACGCACCGGTCGCGGAGACAAGGGCGGCCGTGTGCTGGTGCAGACTTTTAGCCCAGAGCACCCGGCAATACAAGCTGCCACGCGACACGACTACCGCGCTTTTGCAGATACCGAATTGCCGATCCGTCAACAATTCGCATATCCACCGTTCGGACGGATGATTCGTCTGGTCATGCAAGGTCCACAGGAAAAAACAACCGAAATTTTTTCCGAGCAACTCAGTGATCAACTGACTGCCGCAATCGCGGATTCTACAGAGACCGTCAGACTCTTGGGGCCCGCCCCCGCTCCTATTTCGAAATTGCGTGGTCGATTTCGGTTTCACCTGTTATTGCAAGCAGCGAGTGGCAAGACACTGCGCTCCCTGGTCGCCGCAACTTTGCAGGACATCAAGTGTCCCGGCGATCTGCAACTAATGATCGATGTCGACCCTCTCAGCCTGCTGTAATGCAACAGGCTGACGGACCTGGCAACTCTCGCGAAACCAATCGCGGTGTACTATAACGACCTCTGCTGGTTTGCGACTTTTCACGGTGTGGGGGTGTGATGGACACAAATAAGCGCGAACTCCTCGGGCGTTATCAGATCGTCTCGGAACTTGGTTCAGGCGGTATGGGAACGGTTTATCTGGCCAAGGACGCAACGCAATCTAGCGGAAGCGGCAGTTCTGAAAACCTCACTGGCATTCCATCTTTCCTACCAGGCCCAGTACTTCCTCAAACCACGGTTCCGGTGCCTGAATGATGCCGCGTTTTCTCCGATTGCAATGCTCTATGAACGTTGGCCAATTCCCAACCGCGAGGGACTCCTGACACCCCTCATTTTTCCCTTTGGCGCAACGCGTGATGGCGACATGCAGATGCGTTTTACGGATGAGATGGAAACCAATAAAAAAAAGCACGAGTTTATTGCACGCATCCAAAAAGCAAGCCATCTTCGCTTGGCTCATTACGGTCCGGCTAACACGGACTCTCTGATCCGCCAATACACGGAAGATGTCAGCACGATTGAAAAACGCGGCGGCAAAGTGATCTTTCTACGACCTCCCAGCGACGGCCACTTTCGTGCTTTCGAGAAGGAACACTATCCACGCGAGCAGTATTTTGACCGGCTCGTTAAAGCGAGTGGCTGCTACGGGATTCACTTCGAAGATCATGCTGAATTGCGCGACTTCCGCTGCGTAGAGACATCACATCTCTCCAAGCGGGACGGGATTGAATTTACCAAACGCGTCGTCGAGATTCTGCAGCGAGATCAGATCATCGATTAGACTCGCCCCCTGAGCGCTGCCCAGCGCGCCTGCGGCCCCTCGTCCGTTACCGGAAACGAACGCCAACTGCACGGCAGCCAAGTCTAGCCTAGGGAGTGACGCGTCGGACGCGATGGTTAACTGTATCGCCGATAAAGATCACCCCTTTGGGGCTGACGCAAATCCCATGGGGGCGATCTAATTCGGCCGCGGTCGCAGACCCTCCGTCTCCCGCTCCGCCACGAAACTGCGGTCCTTTACCGGCGACGGTGGCAATCTTGCCACTGCGCAGGTTGATTTCGCGTATCGCCTGGTTTTCTGTGTCCACGACATAGACCTTGCCCTGCGGTCCCACGGCGATGCCTTTGGGACCATTAAACGTTGCCTCCTTCGCAGCACCACCATCCCCGCTGTAACCTTTGGCACCCGTGCCCGCCACATGCCTGAGTACTCCGCGTCCCAGTTCCATCTGCCAGATACTGTGTCCTTCACGTAGAGCAATCCACAACGTGTTCCCCTGGATAAATAACGCCCTGGGTCCCAATAGTGGCTTGCCGCGCGCCGTCTGGCCGTCGCGGGGCAGCACGCGTTCCCCAGTACCTGCAACCGTATCCACAAGCCCTGTCTTGAGATCGACCCGACGGATACGGTGGTTGCCAATGTCGGCAATGTAGAGGCCTCCACGCCCATCCAGGGCGATACTGTGGGGGACATTAAACGTGGCTTTAACCGCGGGACCTCCGTCACCGGAAAACCCCTTCTCGCCCGTGCCTGCTACTGTGGTAATCTGGCCACTACCCACTGCGACTTTGCGCACCAGGTGGTTCTGCATCTCAACAAAAAACATGTTCCCTGCAGCATCAAACCGAACTTCGTACGGTTCATTGAGTCGCGCCGCGAGAGCCGATCCGCCGTCTCCTGAATAACCCTTGGCCCCCGTTCCGGCAACGGTAGTCAAACGACCCGTTGCCAGATCAACTCGTCGCACCCGATGATGCCCTACTTCGGTGACGTAGAGTGCGCCGTCTGGTCCCAGCTCCACACCAAATGGCTGAGCAACATTGATCTTGTGCGCTTCCCCGGCAACGCCGTTGTCACTGTCCTGGCCCGTACCGGCAACGGTATCGATGGTCCCCGCCACCACGACCACACTCATCGCCAGCCAGCCGCACAAACCATATGTCAGAACACGTTTCATGAGCTCACTTCTCCCTGTCTTCAACGACGTCAGATAATCCGTGCACAGTCGATACTGCCGGAAGCAACGCGGTTAAACCTGGCTGTTCTGATCCGAGATCAGTCGGTCAAGTTCCTGCTTCAGCTGATCCAGAATCGCATCGTAGGGATAGGCCCCGATCGTCTCCTCTCCCCGTTTGAGATTGACATATTGGGGTCCACACCAGAGCCCTAAGTCGGCGTCGTCGGTCTCGCCGGGGCCATTGACACGACACCCCATCACCGCAATTGTGATGGCGTGTTTTTGCGCGTACTGCGTCATCTCTTTGACACTCTCTGCCAGTTCGATAAACGCCTCGTTCTCCACACGAGAACAACTGGGACAGGAGATGATGTTCAGCGTTTCCAGGCCGTAGTTCACGACGGAACGGACGCGGCCCAACGCGATGTCACTGAGAATTTGCCGCCCTGCCTCAATCTCCTCGACCTTTCTTTCATTGGATACCGTGAGCGACACTCGAAGCGTGTCCCCAATACCACGGCTGACCAGCTGCTCCAGCGCAATTCGGGTCTTGATAATTCCATCCGGCGGCAAACCGGCCTCGGTAACTCCCAAGTGAAGTGGCACATCGGGACGACGCTCAGCAAAGCGCTGATTGACGTCAATGACTTTGCGGGGATCTGAATCTTTCAGGGAGACGCAATATCGATGAAATCCAAGGTCGTCCAAAAAACGGCAGTGTTCCCAGGCACTCTCTAACATCGGGGTAATCGAATCCTGAGGATCAAATTCATCCTTCTTGGCCGGATCGACACTGCCACAATTCACACCGACGCGCATCGCACAGTCATGTTCCCGTGCGATCGCAGCCAACCACGCAACTTTTTCCGTCCAGGGCTTGTCGCGTTCATGGTGATACAAGTGGCCAGGGTTGTAACGAATCTTGTCAACAGACGGTCCCACCGTTTCTGCCAGACGGTAATTCTCCTGCAAATCGACCGCGAGATTCGCCTTGGTTTGCTGTCGAATTTCGACCAGCGCATTCGCGTCGCGTTGACTATCAACGGCCACTCGGACAATGTCCGCTCCGGCTGCCTGCAACGCATTGATCTGCTGGACGGTCGCGTCAATGTCCTGGGTCGCCGTGGCAGTCATGCTCTGTACCGCCAGAGGATACTGGCCGCCAATGGCAATCGAGCCGATCGAAACTTCACGGGTCGGGTTACGTTCAATTTCCATAGACTGGCACCAATCGGTCCAAAACGGCGTGCACTCGCGGATTTGTTCGTCAGAAAGCTCTCGTATCTATCCTTAATCCGCCAACGCTTTCGTCAACGCCTCAACCAGGAAAAATTCACCCCACATGACCGATTCATCGACTCCCAATTCCTTGCGGGTGTGGTAAACACCATGCTTAAGAATACCTTCCCAGCCTGCTGTTTCACTTGCCAAATACTCCGGATCAACCAGCGCGTCGAGCATCTGCAAGGCCGTTTCTCGGTAAACACCCGCGCGCTCCGCAGACTCGGTTTGACCCGACAGGTCCAGTAAGCCGCTGGCCGCGATGGCGCCAGCCGACGACTCTTTCTGCGCTCCCTGCGGAGGCGGCTGGGAAAGGTCTGCAGCAAAGTCCCAGTATGGTACCTTGTCGTCCGGCAAATGGGCCACCCAATAGTCCGCATTCCGTTCGGCGACAGTGCGAAACTCAGCTTGATTCGTCAAAGCAAAGCACTGACTGTAGCCGTACAGTGACCAGCCCAGCCCACGTGCCCAACAACTCTGGTCATGCAGTCCCTGGTGCGTCGACTGCTTCTGGAAATCTCCTGTTTCCACATCGAAGACACCTTCATGCGCGGTAGAACCGTCTTCTCGCACCAGGCGATCGCGAGTCGTACGGCAGTGGGCAGTCGCAACACGACCTAACTGCTGGTCCAGAGTTTCATTCGCCGCGTAAAAGATAAGCGGCACGTTCATCATAATGTCAATAAACAGCGATTCTGGCCCAATGAAACTACACAGGTACCGCCCTTGATGACGAAACCGTCTGGCCAACGTTTCCCCTGCCTGAATCACAACGTCGTTGTAACTCCGATCTCTGGTCAAGCGGTACCAAGGCAAATAAGTGTTCAAGAAAATGAAACCCAAATCGTGAACGCCCTCATCGTGTTTGCGATGCTCAAGCAACTGGGAATAGTGTTCCGCTCGGCGCCGCCACTCCGAGTCACCAGTGCGCTGATGAAACTGCCACATCATGCCCGCCAAGAATCCGCCCGTCCAATCGGTCCACAACTCGCCGTCGTGTCTCCACTTCCCACCAACACTGTAGATGGGAAAATAATCCGGGTGTTGCTCGACGAGGCGATCCACCTGCTGTTCGGCAAATTCAAGTGCACGTGTGTAACGGACTCGACGCTGTTCATCAGTCATTTTCTGCTTTCACCCAACGGTTACTCTCTGGCGTCCTGCTGGCTTTCACTCGACCAAGAATCCTAATGGGGGTACACGCCACGGACAACCATCCTGAACAGACTTGCTACGAATCGGGAGCACCGTACAACAGGGATTCCCGCTGGTCACTCCACTCTCCTGTCTCTCCGTGCGCGGGTTTTGGCCAGAGCTCCAGGACGCTTGCTGAAAATCATCGTCGCTGAAAAGCAAGTTCCACAAACACCGGGAGGTGGTCCGATCCGACATCAACTCCCAATTTCCGATTCAAAACAGCGATCTCTGCAGACACCAGACAATGGTCTATTGGTATGCCGAGTAATGAGTAGGTACCAGGCCAACTCGGCTGCACACCCCAACCCCGCCGGCTATCCAGTAAACGGGTCTGCGACAGCAGATCCGTAAAGGCAGGACTCCAGGACGTTGTATTCAAGTCCCCCACTATGACCACCGGATCTGTCTCACGTTGGACCAGTTCTGCCAGGCAACGCAACTGGTGGTTTCGTGACACCACTCGCTGGGCAGAAATCGGAGACGCCGTATGCACCACAAATAAGGTCCATTTGCTGCCGGCATTACGAGTCCGCGCTCGCAAACAATAGTCCGCAGCATCACCCAACGGAATAGTGCGTGCGTCGGACCACGGATGGCGGCTATACAAGGCCATCCCAAAACCGCCAGGCCGTGGCACAGTCAACGAATACGGATAGCTCGCATCCAGTGGCCGCAAAGTCCTGACCCAGGAAGGGGTGACCTCCAGCAACGCCACCCAATCCGGAGATGTACGCCGAACGTAATCCAAGAGTCGTCCCCGTTTCTGATTGGAGAACTGCACGTTTGCCGCCACGACGGTGAACGAATTTCCTCGTGGGTGAACTCCAGCGGGAACACGATACAACGGCAGCACAACCATCAGATTGACGGATGCCAGCAGTACTGCGTATGCCGCTTGCTTCCATTTGCTGGCCAACCAGAACAGTGTGCCACAAATGACTAACAACACCAGATAGTGAACACGGAAATGGCTCAGGGTCTCTAAATACCAATGCCAGCTTCCTGCAAACGCCAACAGCGTCAGCAAGGCCGCTGTGTGGCTGATTCCGATTGGTACAAACCAACCACGTACTGCAAATCTAAACACGGTGGTATTCTGTGTGACGACGGGCACTAGCAAACACTCCCACAAGCCGCCGCGCGGACCCCTCACTGCAAAACGGCACAGTACCCATCATAATAGATAATAGTTCAAACAAGCGGACTGCGATTGCGTGCCTGCTGCGATCTGGCGGAAGTACCCTCGTGTCAGATCGTTGCATTGCAGAGCTCGCTTCCTGCTTGTCTTCTCCCCCTGGTTTGCTGACCCACCATGGCGAATCCAATGACTCGACCCACCAACTTGCATCAACTCCGCGAGACGGGCTGGCAAAGCAAACCCGTCAAACGTGAAATCCACGACAACTTCGTTGCCGCACTGGAGCGCGGCGACGACCTCTATCCCGGCATCGTCGGCTATGACAATACCGTGCTGCCCGAAATCAACTTAGCATTGCTCGCTCAACACGACATGCTGTTCCTGGGAGAAAAGGGGCAGGCCAAGAGCCGCTTGATGCGATCACTGGTCGATTTGCTTGATGATGCGATCCCCTACCTGGACGTACCGCAGATTCCACTCCACGATGATCCTTTGAATCCTATCACGACCGCGGGCAAACGCTATATCGCCGAGCACGACGAAACCTCCGTACCCATCGCCTGGTGGAACCGGGAAGATCGCTACACTGAACGCCTGGCACCGGGCACCAAGTTCGCGGACATCATCGGTGAAATTGATCCTGCAATGCTGGCAAGTGGCACGAGCATGTCGGCGGAAGAATCGCTGCACTTCGGCCTGATCCCGCGCATGCACCGTGGCATATTTGCAATGAACGAATTGCCCGAACTGGACGAACTTGTGCAGGTCGGCATGTTCAATATTCTGGAAGAACGCGATGTGCAGATCCGTGGTTTTCCTGTCCGCTTTGATATCGACGTCTTGATTCTGTTTTCGGCCAATCCAGCCACATACAATCGGAGCGGAAAGGTCATCCCTCAGCTGAAAGACCGCATCGGTTCACTTATTCAAACCCACTATCCGCGAAGTCGTGAATTGGGAATCGAAATCCTGGAACAAGAAGCGGGGATCGAAACGCAAGGCCCCTACCCAGTTGCAGTTCCATATTTCATGCGAGAAATCATCGAACAAATTACGATCCAGGCCCGCAAATCCAAGTTCATTGATCAGCAGTCCGGCGTCAGCGCTCGATTCAGCCTCGCAAACTACCGTACGATGGTCGCCAGCGCCCGGCAGCGGGCCGTCGCGATTGGAGAGCAACCCGCCGTACCCCGCATTAGTGACCTGGGCCACCTCTACTCGTCCTCGCTTGGCAAACTCGAACTCGATCTGATGGGCAGCCACCAGATGTCCGAACGGCAGGTACTCGACGCGGTAGTCTCCGAGGCCATCGGTATCGTGTTTCAAGAGTATGTCGACAAACACGGGCTCGAAGCGATCGGAGAAATTTTCGGCAAAGGAGTCAAGGTCGAAGTGGGAGACGCACTGCCGTCTTCACAATATGCCGAACGGCTGAAACGCGTTCCCCCCGTTTGGGATAAAGCATTTGAAGTCAACGCCTCAGCAGACGACGCGATGCGTGCTTCCTGTGTGGAATTTGTACTGGCAGGGCTGCATTCGCTCGACCAGGTATCGCGGGCCCAGGTTCACGGACAGGTGACGTACACCATCCGCTAACAATGACAGCGGCGCACCTCGATGATCGCCTAGAGAATGACCGATGGAAGCAGCATCCATGTCACAACGACATGACACGTCAATGGCACATCCTCTGACAGCGTTCCTGGTCGTGGCTTTGATCGCGCTACCCACAACAAGCGGATGTGACGTTGACAATGCCGTCACGCACGATTCGACAGAAGTCACTTTGCCAGACACAGCAGCACTTCCGGAAAAACAGGTGACGCGTCATCTGCTCGACGAGTCGTTAGGACTGGGAAAACGCTTTCTGTTGGCGAGACAGACCCCGCACGGTGACTTTCGTTATCAAGTCAATTTTGTGACTCTAGAAGAGTCACAAGACCCCGCGCAAGTTCGTAAAGCCGGTTCCCTCTGGGGGGTTGCTCTGATTCACCATGACCAACCCACTGATCAGACCAGAGAAGCACTGCTCAAGGGATTCGCGTTTTACCGCAACTGCTCGCGCCCTGCCGAAAGTGGGGGGAAGTTTATCGCATATCCGGGCGTGCTTCACGGAGCAACGGGAACGTTGGCTCTCGTTTCTTTGGCTCTCATCGATTTCCTGCGGACAGAACAGGTTGCCGAATGTCGGCAACAGTTGGACGACTACCTCGAGTTTCTGCTCACGCTGCGGACCGACTCAGCCCAGTTTAAGAAAGATTATGAAATCGATACCGGGTTTTCATTCTCAGAACCGATGCCCTACTTTGACGGTGAGTCACTCCTGGCAATCACGAAAGCCGCACGCTACCTGCAGCGCGACGATCTGCGGGCTCTTGCGATCGAATCCGCACATACGATGTTCGACATCTATGGAAAGCACGCACGGAAAGCCGACGACGACAGCCCTTTGACCAAGGCCTTTTACCAATGGGGGTCACTGGCGTTCTTTGAACTGTATTCGAGCGGCTGGGAAGACACTGAGATGTTTGCAACCCACACAATCGATCTGGCCAACTGGATGATTGACGTTCACAGGACTGAAGAGCGCAAGCTCAACACCGGCTATGCACTGGAAGGGATCAGCTGTGCCTATGAGTTAGCCCGACGGACACAGCAAACCGCAGCACAGCGGAAATTTGCCGCAGTCATCGAGCGACAGCTCTACAAACTCACCGGCTGGCAGTTAACCAGCTCGATCCCGTGTGCCTACCTGCAAGAGCACGCCGCAGCCACCGTAGCATTCGCGGGAGGTGTCATGAACGCGTGTGACGATCCAGAACTCCGCATTGACGTCACACAACATCAGATGCACGCCGTAATCCTCGCACGACGCTACCTGTGGCCGCAATAGACCTGTGGCCGCAATGGAACGGTAACTGCTGAGCGTCGATGTTCACCGCAATGCAATGTTCACCGTAATGCAATACCGTGCCAGCCTGGAATCACACAAGCTCTTTGATGATGTGGCCACCGTTGACCAGGGGTACAGGTCGCCCCAGCGGAGTGTTGTAAATCTTGCGGCTATCGATACCCATCAAGAATAGAACCGTCCGCAGCAAATCCTGAATTCCGATCGGAGTTGTTGTTGGTGCTGCAGCCTGCTTGTCCGTAGCACCGATGATGCCAGGCTTCGTACCCCCTCCTGCCACAAGCACACTCTGTGCTTGTGACCAGTGATCTCGCCCCGCGTTATTATTGATACGTGGCGTGCGCCCCATCTCGCCCATCATGATCACAAGCGTGTCATCGAGCAGACCATGCTCCTCTAAATCGGAGATGAGCGCGGAAAAAGCCTTGTCAGCATGCGGTGCCAAGGCGCTGTCGAGACTGGTGAAATTATCCACGTGCGTGTCCCAGCTGCCATGCTCAATGCCGACAAAGCGGCAGCCCGACGCCACCAGACGACGCGCCAGCAGAGAACATTGCCCAAGCGAGGTCAGGCCATAACGTTCGCGGACTTCCGGTTTTTCTGAGTTGATATCAAACGCACTGCGTGCGGCAGGTGAAGTGATCAGGGAAAACGCTTTCTCGTAATATGTCGCCATCGCCGCGGCGCGTCCGGTTGCTTCGGCCTGAGCACCGAGTTTCTCTGCTTCTTCAAGCAACATGCGCCGGAGCTCAAAGCGGCGCCGACTGACATCTTGCGACAACGTTAGATCACGAACCTGGAAATCAGGCTGTACCGGATCGGTCTCCACGACAAACGGAGAGTACAGCGGCCCGTAAAACCCAGGCCCACCCGGCCCCAATGGGTTGGGCACATTGACATACGGAGGGACCGGGCCGCCTGGGCCAAGCTCACGTGCGATCATCGATCCGATTGAAGGGTACAACTCGTTGTAGGGCATTCCCGTCTGTTGTCCATCACCGAAATTGGGTGGATAGCCGGTCATCACCCAGTGATTGCCAGTCGCATGACCATTGTCTCGGTGACTGTGACTGCGGATGATGGTGTATTTATCCGCGATGCGCGCACAGTGCGGCATCAATTCTCCAATTTGCAATCCAGCGACATTCGTTGAGATCGGCTTGTAAGGACCGCGAATCTCACGAGGCGCATCTGGCTTCAGATCCCACATATCGATATGACTGGGACCACCCTCCAGGTACAACATAATACAGGACTTGGCCCTGGCAGGTTTGTCATTGGCTGCTTGCGCCTCCCATTTCAACAGTTGTGGAATAGTCAATCCGGAAAGCATTCCAGCTCCGCCGATTCGTAACGCTCGACGACGGGTCACACCATCACAGAAACTGCCCTTTGCCAGCCCCAAATCAACCTTCATCTGTCATTCTCCGGGTTGTTGACGCCACCCAACATATCGAATCGTTCAATTTCCCTGCACTGGGAACCAATTATCTGTTCCCATTCAACCCAACGCAAGCCAGAACCAGCTCGCGAAAAAACCACATTTCCTAGTCTTTATCGACTGAGTGGGTTCGCCAACCTGAACCTGATCGGGCTGACACTGACAGGATTGGCTTGGTAATATCTGTCGTACAGGAGGTCGATTTCAGAATGCACATCATATTGGCAGCGCCCCGCGGTTTTTGTGCCGGGGTGAACATGGCGATTGAAAGCTTGGAGCTGACGTTGGACACGGTCGGGCCCCCGGTCTACGTCTACCATGAGATTGTCCATAACCAGCACGTCGTACGCCGTTTTTGCGAGCAAGGTGCCATCTTCGTCAACGAGCTAGACGAAGTCCCTCACCATGCCACTTTGTTGTATTCGGCGCACGGCGTCGCTCCCGAAATCCGTCAGCTGGCAAAAGAACGTCAACTGCGAACGATCGATGCCACTTGCCCACTGGTAACCAAAGTCCATCTGGAGGCAATTCGCTACGCTCGGGAAGGCTATACGATTTTTCTGATCGGTCATAAAGGGCATGATGAAGTAACGGGAACCCTCGGCGAAGCGCCTGAGGCAATGCAATTAGTGGAGTCACCTGAGGATGTGGCAAAGCTGGATCTGCCCGATGACGCAAAAGTCGCCTACCTGACACAGACGACACTGTCCGTTGATGACGCCAACCGAATTATCCAAGCATTGCAGATACGCTTTCCACAAATTGTCTCACCTCCAAAGGAAGACATTTGTTACGCAACGCAAAACCGTCAAGAGGCAGTTCATTCACTCTCGACCGAAGCAGACCTCGTCCTCGTACTGGGCAGCCAGAACAGTTCCAACAGTCAGCGTTTGCGGGAACTCGCAGAGGAAAAAGGCGTTCCGGCACACTTGATCGACGAGGCGGCGGACATGGATGACGCATGGTTCTCCAGGCAACATACCGTCGTTATCACTGCCGGCGCCAGTGCCCCCGAATCAGTGGTCCAGGAGTGCGTGACGTACCTTCAAGATCGGTATCAAGCTACCCTGGAAGAACGAGTAATTCGTGACGAAAACGTCTTCTTCCCCCTTCCCAAAGAATTGCGAGTCCTCGGTTCCAGTTAGGCTCACAACCGCAGACAAGAGGGCGATTGGCCACCTGTGACCCGCCGCCCTCGACAATGCCACACTGCCTGCCTCATTCCTCAATGATTCCGTTTGCCTGGTTCGCGCTGCGCCTCCAATTCACGAAAAACGGCCGCACCCTTGCTAGTCTGACCGGGCCGATGCCTTTCACACGCAGCAACGCCTCGATGTCAGCAAAGCGACCCTCGTTGTGCCGCGACATAACGATCCGCTGTGCTAACGCGGGACCAATTCCTGGCAACAAAGTCAATTCCGGCCAATCTGCTCGATCGAGGTCCACTTGAAACTGGACTTCCAAACGAGCTGCGCGATCAACATCAACACCCGTGCCTAGCCACGTCGACCAGTACACGTTACAAGCGGTCAGCAAGATCAGTGCGACAACCCCCAATCCGGCGATCGTGATCTGGTCGCTACGACAGATCAAGAGCTGTCGCTGCTGGCAGTGTTCTGCCTGACAAGATTTTGGTGGTATCGAGTTATTCATGACATCAGGCAGGGCCTGCCGAGATCAAGTGAGCCCCTGGCGTACAACAGCATCAGAAAGAACGGGCCACACTGCCGAGCCTCTCTGTCGGAACAGAGGACAACCGTTATTATGATGAACTCGCAGAACTAGTACGAATTTTTTTTACTGGTGGCGCCGCCATGCATGACTTCACACAAGTCCAGTGGGACGAGGACTTGATTGACGATTGTCATTATCTCATCCGGCTGGCCATCCGCGAAGATCTTGGACGATCCTACGATTGCACCACCGTCAGCCTGATCCCACCCGAGATCACAGGTCAGGCTGTCGTAACGGCCCGTCATGATGGAATTGTCTCCGGTCTCGAGGCGGCGCAACAAGTGCTCCAGGAGATGGAAATACCCGAGATCTGGGAACCCCTGGCGAAAGATGGACAAATTGTGTCGGCGGGAACAAAACTGGCTGTACTGCGCGGATCCGCGCGAGACTTACTCACGTCAGAAAGGCTACTCCTGAACTTCATTGGAAGGCTATCGGGTATTGCTACGCTGACGCGGCAATTCGTCGACGCGGTTGCCGACACCAACGCGCGCATCTACGACACACGGAAAACGACTCCAGGCTGGCGACGACTGGAAAAATTCGCCGTTCGCTGCGGGGGTGGGCGCAACCACCGCACCGGACTCTACGACGCCATCTTGATTAAGGACAATCATCTGGCCTTGCGCAACGACCAACTGACTTCGGAAACATCACCAGCATCGGCAGTTGAAGTGGCTCGTACATTCGCCACCGAATTACACCGACCGACCGACAACGCCAAGCCGCTGCTCATCGAAATTGAAGTCGATACACTCCAGCAATTCGATTCGGCACTGCAAAGCCAGCCCGATATCATTTTGCTGGACAACATGTCGACGCAGCAACTATCCGACGCCGTTACACGACGTGATCAAATCGGCAGCGCCACAGAACTGGAGGCCTCCGGAGGGGTGACCCTGGATACCGTACAGGCGATTGCGGCGACCGGAGTCGACCGAATTAGTGTGGGCAGCCTGACGCATTCCGCAGTCGCACTCGACGTGGGGTTGGACTGGCTCCCGGCACCTGCCCTCCCCTGACAACCCCATTCGGCTCTTGCCTACGGACCACGTGGCCACTAAAATTCGGCTTCGTTTGCTGCGCCCACGCTGCACTAGTCGCGTTCACCGTCAGGGAGCTTTCTACTATGCGTCAGTCCTTCTTCATCGCCATCATCTCCGCAGCTTGTATTCTGCCTCTCTTTGGTTGTAGTGGCCCGGATGCCGGCGACTCAGGAAGCGGAGGCGATTCAGCTCCCGCTACAGATGGAAACACTACCTCACCGTAACGAGTTGTTGCGGTAAGCTGGCTGTTTGCGGTACTGCATTTCCCACACCTGTGCAGTACTGCATTTCCTACACCTGATCGGGCCGATTTCCCGCACCTGATCGGGCTGTCTCAGCGGTGCGCGGACCGCAGCTCTTTGCCAGGTTGTTTCGGTAACAAGCGAGGCCGCGAACCCTTGCCGCTGCGCAAATATCGACTTAGAATCGATCGCTTCAGCTACGGTTTGGTGGCTAACTTCTCCAGGGATTTGGTCGCGACAGTCGTTGGTTAGCGTACTTGATCTGATGGTGTACTCTCCACCCAAGGGGGAACCTCAATCGGCGGGGGACTTCCGCGCGCACCGGAGAAATTGTAGCGAGTGCCAAACCGGCTGATCACCTGCACATCCAACGCCTCGGCCGTCGTAAACAGAGCGTTTTCGCTTGTGAATTCCTGGTGTATCTGTTGAAAACCGACCGG
>CEUS01280320.1_pt1 | contig 15425 bp, 10 predicted proteins | sample 427031 | NCBI WGS metagenome assembly CEUS01 (sample SAMEA2622837, study PRJEB7988) | marine metagenome | biome: marine biome (ENVO:00000447); feature: marine epipelagic mixed layer (ENVO:xxxxxxxxx); material: "saline water (ENVO:00002010), including plankton (ENVO:xxxxxxxx)" | depth 140 m | reverse complement strand
GGCGTAGGATCGGTGCCGTGCAAGACGGCACACCAGTAACTGACCCAGTCACAATAATGAATCAGGTAGAACAGACGCTCCATCAGGCTGCTTCCCATGCTGTGAATCTGTTCCTGATAGCCGACGATATCGCCAATTAAATCTTTCGTCAGCGACTGCCTCAGGGCTGTTCGTGGGTGCTGACTCTCATCCATCAGCCAGACAATGCCTAGGTTTTTCAGGAGCTCAGGATTGTTCAAGTAACCGACGATTTCGTTGTGATTCATTTCAGGAAGGGAGTGATGGAATGCAACCATTTTTGCGTTTTCTTCCAACTGCTCCCTAAAGCGTAGCGCAACAGATCCTGTGTATCGAGCGTCTCCATAGATAATGGGAATTGAGCCGTATATTTTCTTAGCCATCTTCAGCGTCCTATTGGAATCGGATTCTTTTGAAAACTCGGATCTGGCCTCAATCACAAGTGCAGCAGCTCTTGCGATTGCGTCGGTATTCAAAGCGGAGCAGAGACCTTGTTGAGACAGGTAAACGAGTGTCGGGATGACAACAAAACCGAGAGATGCTCGGGGAGGATTTCCACCGGGGATTTCGATAAGGTCGCCTCCATCACTCCTCAGTCGTTCAGCGAGTTCACCCCCGGAAGTAATGCCTACAAGTTGGGATCCTCTTTCTTCAGCTTCACTGTAGCAAGAGAGAGTCTCTTCAGTGTTGCCCGAATAGCTGACACAAATTACAATTGTTGAGTGGCCAACCCAGTCAGGAAGTGAATAGTCCCTAACGACTTCGATGGGGACTGCTGCCGAATCGGCCGTCAGGGACTTAATCAGATCACCGCCTATTGCAGAACCACCCATTCCAGCGATGACAACAGCCGAAGCTTTTGATCTAACAGAATCTGAAAGAGACTTCTCAGCAATTTGGTAAGCACGTTCTAATTGTTCGGCAAATGTATAAATCTGCTGGTGCATTCCTTCAGGGTCGAGACTTTGGTAACCGCTGCTACTCATCGCTTACGCTCCATTAAGTATTGAACGAAGGAAGTTAGATCGTTCTGAACCTTATGAGGTAATGCTTCAAGTTGGACCACTGCATCTGTTGACAATTCTTTCACCAGGTTTTCACCCTCCGCAACAATCCCGTTAGCATCAAGGTAGTCGCGTATTTCTGAAATTGTTTCACCTAGTGACTCACCATCCAAACTTTTCATGAGGTTGCCCCAATCCGATGGATTTAATTCTTTAGCTTTACAGAAAAGATATGTTTTCTTCCCTGAAATAATATCACTCCCCAAACTCTTCCCCATCTTCCCGGAGTCCGAGTATATCTCAAGGATATCGTCTTGAATCTGAAACGCCTGTCCCACCTTCTCGCCGTAAAGAGCAACAGAATCAATCTCTGCTTTTTCCGCTTTTCCTAGAATTGCGCCGAGCTGACAGCAGAGCGATAACAGTGTGCCGGTTTTTAGCCGCACCATTTCAAGATAGTCGTTGACGTGTACTTCTCCATCTGTCTCAAAGGCTTTGTCCAGCGCCTGACCCTCGCAAAGGTGAAGAGTGGCATTAGTGAATGCACTTAAACATGCGGCTGAATGATCTGTTAGACTATTCAGTTGATGAAAGGCTAGAGCAAAAATACCGTCTCCAGCAAGAATCGCTGTGGAGTTATTCCACCTATAATGGACCGTCTCCTTTCCGTGCCGGAGATCGTCCCCGTCCATGATATCGTCATGAACGAGAGAAAAATTGTGTAGAATCTCTACAGCCAGTGCGGCCGGCAGAGTTGCATCCTCATCTGCACCAAAGCCGCTAGACGTTAAGAAAACAAGCGCCGGCCTTAGCCGTTTTCCCCTACCGGAAAAAACGTACCGAATAGGATCATAGAGATAGGCTGGCTCAGCATCTTGGCCAATCTTAAGGAGTGCTTGATCAACGGTTGACTGGTAACTAATGAGTCTTTCCTTGAAAGCCTCAGACAACATCGGGAATATCCACCTCACCCAATTCCTTGATTTTACTGAGGATTGATTGTTGAATCTCTTTCATTCTATCCTCGGTTTTTGCCTCAAATCGACACACGATGACTGGCTGCGTATTTGATGCCCTCACAAGTCCCCACCCATCTGAAAACCGAATCCTCACGCCATCAATATCGAGACAATCATACTTTTGCTTGAAGTACGCCATCGCTTCATCATTAATCCTGAATTTTTCCTCATCATCTGGACATTCCAATCTCATCTCTGGAGTCGAATGATACTGGGGAAGCGCCGATACTAATTCTGACAGCTTCTTTTCCTGCCGTGAAAGCATTTGAACGACCCGCGCTGAAACATAAATGGCATCATCATAACCAAAATAGTCATCTGCAAAGAAAATGTGGCCACTCATCTCGCCACCGAATTTGCACCCTAGCTCCTTCATCCTCTGTTTAATCAGGGAGTGTCCCGTTTTCCAGATGACAGGCCGGCCTCCAAGTCGCAATATCTCATCTTCCAACGCTTGGGAGCATTTGACATCAAAGAGAATTTCTGCATTGTTGCTAATGATTTCCGGAAGCATCAGCGCCATGATCTGATCTGCAAAAACGACTTTACCCATCTCGTCAATCAAACCGATGCGGTCGGCGTCGCCATCGTAGGCAAGTCCAGCATCGAAGTCTCCCATCTTCATAATTGACACAAGTTCGGTCACATTTTCGAGAACTGTGGGATCGGGGTGATGATTTGGGAATCGACCATCCACATCACAGTACAGTTCTGTCATCTCGGCACCGAGCCCGCTGAAAACCTCAGGCGCTGCAAGGCAGGCGGCGGCGTTGCCGCAGTCCATAACGAGTTTCATCGACCGTTCCAGATTTATTTTACTTCGAAGCATCTCAATGTATTCATCAAGAATACGATACTTGACTTCTGTTCCGTCCCCACTTTCAAAGTCTTCACTCTCCATAAAGGCTCGTAATTGTTGAATTTGATCCCCGTAAACAGCACCTTTGTTAAGGGACATTTTGAATCCATTCATTTCGGCAGGATTGTGACTGCCGGTAATCTGTACAGCGGCACCAACGTCGAGTTTCCACATGCTGTAGTAATTTGCAGGTGTCGGCAAAATACCAATATCTATCACATCAATACCTGTCGCTAAAACACCTTTTTTGAACTGTTTTTTAAGTTCGGGAGTCGTCAGCCGGACATCACCGCTAAGGGAAATTTCTCTAACTCCCTCACGCTTGACGAAAGTGCCGAAAGCTCGGCCAAGTCCAGTCACAAACTGCGGATAGAAGTCGTCAGCAACGACACCTCGAACATCGTACTGTCGGAAAACGTAGTGGTTTACTTTCATTGAATGATCAAACAGTCACCTTGCCAAGAATTACCTGCCTGATCGCTCCTGTTACCGAAGGAAGGTTGCCAGGAATTTTCTTCAAATTCGCTGCGCCAAGCATGGCGAAACCCAGCGCCTCCTTCATGAACGGGTCGATACCGTACTCCTGGGAAGAGACGACAGTTAGGGGCGAAAATAATTCTTCTAGATCGTTCATCACTGCTTCGTTGTAGACACCTCCTCCTGAAATTATAAGTTGTTGAGCTGAATCAATAGGAAAGAACTGCCGACAATTTACCGCCACACTCCGTGCCGTAAAAAGGGATAGTGTTGCCATCAGGTCATCGGGACTTTCCGTTGGCGATAGAGAGACATTTTCATTCAGCCAGGAAAGGCCAAAGGTGTCTCTGCCTGTTGACTTTGGCGGCGGCGCCTGAATGAATGGATGCTCTAACCAGTGATTAACTTTCTCAATGTCCGGGGTTCCCTGCACCGAACAAGCACCTTCGTCATCAAACTTTTTCCCTGTTGATAATTTCATTACCTCATCCATCAGTGCCATTCCGGGACCGGTATCAAACCCGGTGATGGGTTCACCGGAGTCCGCCGGAGGAAGAAACGTCACATTCGCCACCCCGCCAAGATTGAGACAGATCACAGCTCCTCCCTTCTTCTGAAAAAGCCAACAGTCAACCATCGGTATGAGCGGAGCTCCAGTTCCGCCGGCGGCGATGTCGGATGCCCGAAAATCAGACACCACCGGCACCTTGAGAAGCTGAGCCAAAAATGAGGGTTCTCCAATTTGAAGAGACGACGTTCCACTCATGTGGTGAACGGTTTGTCCGTGCATACCGACGGCGTCCACTTGTTCAATCTTTTGTTCTTTCAAGAAGCGTTCTGTTTCTCTCGCCATGAACTCCCCTAGGGTAAAGTGAGTAGCTGCAATTTTTTCTCCGTCCCCGCTCAAGCACTCCTCGACGCTTTCTCTCAGGTTATCTGTGTAAGGTACCGAGCCTTCCGCCAGCACAACGGCTTTCGCCGATTCCTCGGAAAAACGAACCTTTGCTACACTAATGTCGAGGCCGTCCATGGAGGTGCCCGTCATGAGTCCGACCATAATAAGGTGCTCTTTGCTTTCTAAACCAAGGTTCGTCATTTCTCCAGGACTCTTCTTAAGAATCCCCGCTCCTTCTCAAGTATCGCTCGAGCGGCAGAAACATCACACTGGCAATGGTGCATAACGATGGCTGTCTTTACCTCTTTCTCGGCACGATGAAGAAGTTCGTGGGCAGAGTCGTATTCCAAGCTGGTCAACTTTGAAATTATTCGAGTGCCACGATCGAGCAGTTTGTCATTCACCGCCTTGAGATCTACCATGAGATTCCCGTAGACTTTCCCGAGGCGGACCATAGTGGCAGTTGAAATCATATTCAGAATCATTTTCGTGGCGGTACCAGATTTCATTCTTGTTGAGCCTGTGATCACCTCACGCCCAATAGAGACCGCTATAAGAACGTCTGTCCGCGGTGTAATGAGCGGCTTTGCATTACAGATGAGGAATACAGTTGCACACCCTTTTTCCTTGGCGTATTCCAGGGCACGCAAGACGTAAGGTGTGGTACCGCTGCTAGCGATACCGATGACTACATCTTCTGCTGTTACCCCGGCAGCTTTCAGGTCAGTTTCAGCATCCTCAGGTTTATCCTCCGCACCTTCTATAGATTTCCAAAGCGCTTCTTCTCCTCCTGAAATGACCGCCTTGAATAGATCCGGAGGCACTGAAAATGTTGGTGGGCATTCAGCTGAATCAAGCACACCAAGACGACCACTCGTTCCTGCACCGATGTAAATTACATGTCCACCTTTCCGGATGGCGTCCAAAGCAAAATTAACGGCCTGCTCCACTTTGGGCAAAACCTTCTCAACCGCGGCCGCAACGGCCTGGTCTTCCCTGTTGATAATTTCCAGAATCTGAGACACCGATTTGGAATCGAGCTCCATAGAAGATGGATTTTGCTGCTCTGTTAAAAGTGCCCCCCTGTTCATTCGTTTAGTCATGGTTCAAACTTGTTCCTTAGATGAAACTTAAACATCTTCCTATCGATGATGAAGAGGATTCAAATGGATCAGACGTCTGTCAGCTCCCGAAATTCTGTGTAAATTGAAGCAATGATCGAATCGGCCATCGCACTCTTTGGTCTTGTGCTTTCAGCGTTTTATTCCGGAACTGAGATAGCTTTTCTTCAGGCCAATCCGGTACAGCTAGCTGTCTGGCGTGAGGGAGGCAATAAGATAGCACGACGGACAGAGGCTCTGTTGGCTGATCCCGATCGGTATCTCACTACAGTTCTCGTGGGGACAAATCTCGCCAATGTTCTCACATCTTCCTACGCCACCATTGTACTGACAAGATTGGGACTGCCAGAACTTCTAATCATTCTGATCTTGGGTTCCATTATACTTCTGTTTGGCGAAGTGCTGCCGAAGAGCTTTTCCCGGGACAACGCCAGCTCTATCGCAGTAATGTCAACACCGCTTTTGAAAACATCGGAACTGCTCCTCGCTCCTCTTGTCTGGTTGGCCCGTGCATATGCTTCGCGCTTCCTGAATGGAGATACAGCCAAGCTGAGCAAATCGGGCTTCATGGCACGAGACGAACTGAAAATCCTTTTCGATGAAGCGGAGGCCGGTGATGACCTGGAAGCTGAAGAGAAAAAGGTGATCACCAATATACTTGATTTCGGTTCTCAGCCTGTGAAAGCGGCTATGACTTCCCGAGCGGACATCATCGGGATTGACAAGACCGCTTCGATCGAAGACGCGATCGAATTGATGGATTCTACCGGACTTTCTAAGCTTGTTCTCTTCAAAGGTTCCGTGGATAATATCCAAGGAATCATCTTTCTTCACGATCTGATCTCAAATAAAGAGAATCTTTCAAATCTGGCTCGGCGACCTCTTCTCATCAGCGAATCGATGACTTCAAGCGAAGCACTACGCGAATTGAAACGCTACCGATCGACTATCGCCATCGTGGTAGCACTCAACGGGGAAATATCTGGTCTTGTCACTGTAGAAGATCTTGTTGAGGAACTGTTCGGTGAATTTGAAGATGTGTTCGATGAAGAATTGAATCGAGTCTCCCGGCTCTCTAACGGTAGCCTCCTCATCGATGGAAGAAAGAGTCTCGATGACCTGGTCACGGAGTGCGACATAAAACTCCCCTCGGGCAATTACGAGACTGTGGGTGGATTCGTGATCAAATGTCTCGGGCGAATCCCCTCAGCCGGTGAAACACTCGACATAGATAACGTCAGTATCAGAATTCTGCAATCTACACCGAGTCAGGTTCAGCGGATTCACATCCGCCCCCAGCGCCCTTAGGCGTCCACCCTCCGACCCAAGAACTTTACCACTGCAATAACAACAATTGCGCCTAACGCAATCGCCAGAACGACTGGCAGATAACTAACCATTGCGTAACCGAAAACAAAGCTAATGATGCCTGTAGTCATCGCATAAGGAAGTTGGGTCCGCACGTGATCTACATGATCGGAACCGGAAGCGATTGAAGAAAGAATTGTTGTATCTGAGAGAGGTGAACAGTGATCCCCGAAGACACAGCCCGAGAGGACACTGGCAAAAGTAGCAAGGTAGATGGGCTCAGCAAGCGCAATATTCGGATCACCGCCAAGGAGCTTAAATGCAAGAGGTACTGCAATTGGAACGAGAATAGGCATAGTCCCCCAGGATGTGCCTGTACAGAAGCTGACCAAAGCAGCTGTGAGGAAGGTAACAGCCGGCAAAAGAGCCGGCGTTAGTATACCTTCTGTCAGACTGATGATATAATCCGCTGTCTTTACTTCAGCGCATATATCGCCCAGGGTCCAAGCCAGCACGAGTATCATGCAGGCCATCAGCATCGATTTTGCCCCTTGAACCCACGACTCGACCCCCTTTCGCAGGGTAAGGATTCCTCGACCATTGGAGAGAAGAATTGCAATTATCCCTGCCAAAAGCGATCCCCAAATTAGCGCCCGGTACGGATCCGAGGAGCCGATGATATTGCGAATAGAATGATGATCGCCCGGCGCAAGTGAACTGGTCCCTGTGACATATAGTCCAACCATCGTGATGAAAACCACCAACAGAATCGGTACCATGGCATTAGTCCAATGAGATGCCCCTGAAGCAAACATCCCCGTCTTGGTCATTTCGGCATCACTGAGAGGTTGAGCGCCATCAGCTAAAACTTTCCCTTCAAGAGTGGCCCGACGCTCGGCCTTGAGCATATTGCTGTAATCCCTCCCTGTCCAGAGAAGATACCCCATAAAAATAACCGTCAGAATACAGTAAAAGGAGTAAGGAATGGAATTTATGAACGTGATGTAAGGATTTTCCGTTATCCCATAAGCCTTGTAGGGAGTCTCCAGCAACGACATCTGAAAGACCGACCATGTGCTGATGATTGCCAGAGATGCCACTGGGGCGGCGGTGGAATCGACAATATAAGCAAGTTTCTCTCGGGAAACTTTGAGTCGGTCCGTAAACGGGCGCATCATGTTCCCGACAAAGAGTGTGTTGGCGTAATCGTCGAAGAAAATGACAACACCCATAAGCATCGTCGCCAGTTGGCTTCGCTTCCGGGTACTGGCGTATTTTGAGGCGCTGTTCACCACTCCCTTCATGCCGCCGTTGGCGCTGACGACACCGATAACCCCACCGAAACCGAGAGTAAATAAGAGAATCTTTGCCTGATCAGAATCGATGATTGAATTAATGATGTGTGTGTCAATTGTCGCCAAAAGCCCTGTGACGGGATTATATCCCATCATCATAGTTGCACCGATCCAGACGCCGCAGAAAAGCGAAAGGATCACCTCTCTCGTTAGAAGCGCCATGGATATGGCAAGCAAAGGGGGTATAAGAGAAGGTAATGATGGTTTAATCTCCACTGTCTCAGAGGAAGGGACAAGCATTCCCCAAAGAAGAACGAGGAGAATTGTTCCTGTCAGGAAAAGTTTACGGGTTAGGTCGTTCACGAAGAGAGCCAATATAACGGGCGACTGAGAGGGAGAAAAGCGATTTTTACTCCCATATTGTCACGGCCCGAAGTAACTTGAAAATAGCATGAAAAGGATTGATTTCTATGTCATCCGGCAGTTTTTCTCACTGTTGGGTGTATCACTCCTCGGTTTTATCGTCATCTTTCTCGTCGTTGATGCTGTGGAAAATATGGACAAATTCATTGATTCCGAGGTTCCAAAAGGCATGATAGCGGCCTATTATTTTCATTCGATCCCGTGGTTTGTCAGCATCGGGCTCCCTATGGCAGTACTTGTTTCAACCATCTTCACCGTTGGCCTGCTATCGCGGCGAAATGAATTGACAGCCATGAAAGCATCTGGTGTATCGCTCTACAGAATCGCCATGCCACTGATTCTTTGTTCCATCTTCATTAGCGGTGCATCGTTCTTTTTTGATGACCGGGTAGTGACCGCAGGAAATCAAAAACGGCGCGCTATTGAAAAAGACTATCTGATCAAATCCCGCGGCAAGCAATATTCAACTAAGAATCAAGATATTTTCCTGAGAAAATCTGACATTTTCCACATTGCCATCGATCGCTATACACCCAAGACCTTGAAGGCAGCGGGCGTGGTGATCCATTTCATGGATCAAGGCAAATTGACCAGACGAATTGATTCCAGCACAATGGCATGGAAGGAAAAAGAAGGGAAATGGTTACTTAACACCTATGCTATCCGTGAGTTTCATCCAGACGGATTTGAAACTGCGGTCCATTTTTCCCGAAAGGATACCTTGATTACTATCGACTTCCACCCTGGAGATTTGACGAAAAGGGCTATTTCGCCTCAGGAGAAGAACTACGTTGATCTTAAGTCTTTCATTGCGGAACTGAACGAGAGTGGGGTTGACACCACACGATGGAAGGTGAATCTCTACGGAAAGATCTCGTTCGCTTTCACCAATTTGATCGTAGTCCTTTTTGCCTTTCCCCTCGTGGCATTTAAACCAAAAACTGGCCTAGCCTTCGGCGCTGGGATGAGTGTCTTCGTCATCTTTGGCTATTACGCGTTTATCCGTTTTGGTCAAACGCTCGGCTACAAAGGAATCCTTGAACCGTTCCTCTCAGCGTGGATCGGAAACATCATCTTCTGCATCGGCGGAATTATCCTGCTAGTGCGAGCGAGGAAGTAGTCAACAATTATTGACTTGGGACCGACTTATCTTTCCGGCTTTTCAAACTGGTAAGGGCGATGCCGAAAGAGATTGACGCTCCCTTCATATTGTGAAACCAAATCCCGTTACGAAAAGAAAAAGCAAAATCGTAAATAATCGGTCCAGCATGTAAGCCTGCACCAAAGCCGAGTTCTTTAAGATATTTTCCCCCATACATGTAACCTATTCTCATAGGAATACTCTTAAATCGGGTGAACTGAAGACCTGCAGATATTTTCCATCTTTGATGCACGCCGAGGCGATTAGAAAATCCTGCGACTAAGTCACCAGCAATTTGAATGTCAGGATCGATTTGTTTAGACACACCCATTCTCAGCAGTCCCGGATAGCGAACCTTGAACTGACGGGGATTGCCATCGGAATCAAGATCTTTCACCACAGCTTTACGTTCTTTAAATAAGTCCTTCCATTCACTCTTACTCAGTTTGTCAATGGTCACAGAGTCAGCAGTAATCTCATGAACCATTGCATAGCCCCGCGGCACTTCTTGTCCTCCCCACTTGAAGTAACCCGTTTCATCGGATACTCCCAGCAAATCCGTTAATGCTGATGGTTGGTTCCATTCAATAGATCCAACAGCATTAATCAAAGAAAGGCCTACACGCCAGCCATTGATCTCTTTTGATGCAAATCCCACATCCACAGCAGTCCCGTAACCCCCAATGCCGTGCCTCATGAAGTAGCGAGCATTCAAATGAAAGGCGGTTGTATCAGTGGTTAAGAACGTGTAACTGGAATCTGGATCTGTTCCCATATAGTATAATCCCTGAAGGAATTTCAAGGAAACTCCCCACGAGAACTTTTCTGTCGGAACAGCAAATGAAAAGGCATGCTCAAGAAGACCCATCTGTTCCCGGCTATACTCAAGATCCAACGCCTCGTTGATTTCATTTCCATCGAGTATAAACTTAAAAATACCGAAGGGCATCTTAATGTCATTAATGGTGACCAGATCATTGGTAATAGCCATATTGCCTGAGGCGTAATTAAGCGCCGGGAGTGCAAGGTGAAGATCCTGTGAAAATCGTAGGCCATCCCGAACCTGATCATATATCTCATACTTCCCTCTCTGCGACTCCGCTTCAAGATTCTTTCCACTCAACCCCATGGTATTCTCAAGTGAAAAGAAATTGTTGACGACACCAAGGTTGATTGTTCCAATCTGCCACATGAACGGTTTGCCGTGTTGATAGGTAAGGTTTGCGGGATTTACTCCAACAGCGTAGATCCCATCAGCCTGAGTCGTGTAAGCGCCTCCCAGAGCTACCATGACGGGATCCCGTTTGATCTGAGCGGTCCCACAAACGTGGATAAATAAAATAGACAATAGTAAACGAGAATATTTCACCGATTTGCCCTAGTCGATGTTCTGTCCCTGTTCCATCGAACTTTTCCTATTTTCTCACGGGCAATCGCAACGGAACTTGCCACCACTTTGAAGGATGAGAGACTTCTGTCGCAAATGTCACCAGTTTCGTTACAGATTCTCAACCATAATTTGTCTGCAGCTGATGATGGAGTCCATGGGTAAAAATAATCGACATTGGCGATGGCACCACCACTAATAATGTCCCAATCTTCATCGGAAGAGACATCCGGATTATCACTCGTAGAGGTATAAACGATGACGTTTTGGTCAGATAGGGAGGATCCTAGGGAGCGCCACCTTACCCAGATCGACTCTCCTAATATCAGAGTCTCTCCCCCATTGGGATATGTAATGACAAGTTCATCGGCGGCCTTAGCAGTAAGTCCATCACTCTGAAGCTGGAAAACCATGAAAGCTTTCATTGAGATTGTATCTTTCATTGAAAACTGGACCATATCCGGTACCTTGTCAAGCGTACCGCTGAAATGCGTTCTTGGCCTGACATAGTGCTTCCCAAGATCGGTTAAAAGGTACATTTTCAAACTATCGAGACCGGTCGTTACCGTGGTATCCCCGGGCGTCATCGCAGACATGGGGAGACCGACCTTGCTGTCCACCGCGTAATATGCCTTGGGTCTCGGAAGGGTGATTGTGAACATGGTATCGATATAGGAGATGACCGTATCGACCTGGCCTGGAACACCTCGGACGAGATAAGCTGTTCCTTCAACACATCCTGAACTGTCAAATATGACTGAGGACACATAAATCGTCTCATCCATGTTCATCAAGGATTCGCACTTAGAGACAACATAAAGTGAGTCTGTAGCAGGCCATTTGAGCGTGTCCCGCAAGGCGTTCAGAGTTTTAGAAGATCGATCAAGTGGGAAAATCTCCTTGTTGGAAAAAAGAACAGACAGACTGCCGCCGACAGGGAGGCCGTTGATTACACGTGTCGTCAAATTTGCTTCTTTGACAAAATTTCTCAGTTGCACTCGTGTGTCATGTTTCCATTCATCTATGACCGTCGAGTTGTTCGGAATGAATGTCATAGGCTCAATACGAACCTGAAATGGGGCAACCAGATTGTATCTTCCCCAAAGAGCTTTATTGACATCAATACTACCACGGCCGTCAATTTTAGCCGTCGCGTTGACCACAAAATCCTTGGGATTCAGCGCAATAAGATCAACAATGGTATTTGTACCCACTCCAGCCTCAATAGTGTAACTGCTATCAGCAGTGGTATCGGAGGCACTATCAAACAAGCTGACTTTTGTTCCTACGCTGCTTAGTTCCACTATAGTTTTCGCACTATCTGTTGTTGATACTGGCCGTGCAATTTTCGTGTCCACCAAAACTTGAAGTGATTCCCCCGTGGCAGATGTGCCAATGAGATTAAGGCTCAAACTAAGAGGTAAACGAATTTCGTTATAAAGTGTAAAGCTTAAGAGCACTTCGCCAAATGACATGCCAGTGAAACCTTGGGGAATATTTCCAATCTCTTGGTTTTGAGTTGGAAAAGGACAGCCGAGATCTGCCTCAAGAGATGAGAATTGGAGTGGCTTCAGTTCAATTCCGGCAGTGAATTTCCAGACAGAACTCTCATTGGAAAGCGGTACGTCGACGGTGTCGGCGACAGTCGTTGCCTTGACATTGACCACCATTTCTTCTACCACCGCATTGGGATCGGTAGGATGCTTGAATTGACCTCCGCTTAAATCCTTCTCATCACTGTAGGGTGAGCCACTCTTGGCAAGCCGCTGGGCAAATTTCACGGTGTCACCGCTGGACTGGATGAAGTTTCTGAAATCGAGTCCGAAATCAATATCAAACGGAAAAGAGTTGGATACATTCTTCACACCGATCAAGTTTGAACCAACAGCATCGGTATCGAACTGACCACCGTAGACCCCTCTCACCTGGCAATCTTCAGATTCATCCTGTGATGTTGAGAACGCAAAGGACGGGATTTCGGGCGCAAGTGAGTATTCTTTAACAATTACTCTTGCTAGGTCCATGTCGGTCACCTCCATGGTCACTGAAATGGACATAGAAACTTCGGAATTAGCTGGAATGGTAACTTCATCCGAATCACCAACTCTCGTCATCGTAAAACCGTACTTTAGTCTCAGTTCGCTCCCAAGCAGTTTACCGACCAAAGACGTAGTACTATCAAAATCAGCACCTGCCTCAAGGTTGGTTTTCTCGTGTGATGCAACTGTGTCAGCTCCAGTCATGACAGTTGCCCATGTAGAAGCGATCGGTACAGGAATGTCGGAGTTGGATGTACTCGATTCAAAAGTGTTATCAGAGGCAGTTCCCCCAACCACAGCTCCCAAGACTTTTTCAATAAAGGGGATCTGATCGAACATGCTACCGATGTCAATTAAGTCAAAGGATTCGTCTACAGCTCCAGCAAGAGTTTCGATTTGACTTGCCGCACTGTTCCAATCAGAGCCGATTATCTTCTGCTCATTACTGGAAGGAATCGTAATCATATTTCCCGGGTCCGATAGATTCTCATACTTACCAGTCAGAACATATTGACCCATTGGAATTGGAACCGAAACGGTAACGGTTATGGGCTCAAAAGCTCCCGAGAGCGAAGGTGCTGTAACGCTATCTCCCACGGTCTGATCGATGTTGAGAGGCACCTTCAGAAAGTCGCCAGTAACTGACTCACGAGGGAGCGTTCCATCGAATTTTATAAGGAGAGAATCACCGGAGGAGTGAATGGTGGAATTATCAACAATTCCAGCGATACCGTATTCTCCATCCAAGAGCGGGATGGTCAGATTTATGTTCCACTTGGGAACTTCGAAATCAGCGGGGTTTTGGAAATCGCATCCCAGATGAAGCGCGACGAGCAGGAAAGGGACGATCGGTAAGGATCGTTTCATACGGAGAAAGACGAGAAGAGGTTAGGTTCCCTCCTCCCAGGATTCAAGATATTGCTTCTGCTTGGTTGTGAGGTCGTCAATCTCTATCCCCATTGTCGACAACTTGAGCGAAGCGACCGACTCGTCGATCTCACGGGGGACCTTGTGGACTTCCACTTTAAGATCATTCTTCACAGTATATTCGGCCATAAGGGCCTGAACAGAAAAACTCATATCCATGACGGAAGCGGGGTGCCCTTCGGCGGCCACCAGATTGATGAGCCTTCCTTGCCCTAGTAGATAGATACGGTTACCGTTTTCGAGAACATATTCATCAACATAATCACGAACGTCTGTATTCACACTTCTGGAAATAGCGGCAAGAGAGTCGATATCAATCTCAACGTTGAAGTGGCCTGAGTTCGCCACCACGGCACCGTCCTTCATTTTCTCAAAATGTTTCTTTTCGAGAACAGTTGTGTTTCCCGTCACAGTGCAGAATATATCCCCGATCTCAGCAGCCTTCTGCATGGACATCACTTCGAAACCATCCATGGCCGCTTCAAGGGCTCGGAGAGCATCAACTTCTGTTACCACCACCTGGGCACCCATCCCTTTGGCTCGGCTAGCAAGGCCTCGGCCGCACATTCCATAGCCACCTACAACAAACGTCTTTCCCGCCAGCAGGATGTCCGTCGCTCGAATAATACCATCAATCGTAGATTGACCTGTCCCGTAGCGGTTATCAAAAAGATGCTTTGAATCGGCATCGTTAACCGCCACAACTGGAATTTTCAGGGCACCGTCGTTTTTCATCGCCTCAAGACGGATCACACCGGTGGTGGTCTCTTCCATACTGCATTTGACCTCGGGAATCTGATCAGTGTAATCGTTGTGAAGCATGCTGACTAGATCGGCACCGTCATCGAAGGTGATCTGTGGACGGTGTTCAAGCGCCGCTTTGATGTGATCGTAGTAGGTGTCGTTATCTTCACCATTGATGGAGTAAGTCTTGACATCGAAATCTGCAACGAGGGACGCTGCCACATCATCCTGTGTGGAAAGAGGATTGGATGCACACAATACACTGTCTGCGCCGCCGGTGCTGAGTGTACGCATCAAATTAGCTGTTTCGGCCGTAACATGCAGACATGCCGAGAACCGCATTCCCTCAAGAGGTCTTTCCTTTTTGAACCGCTCGCGGATGGATGCGAGTACAGGCATGTTCCGATCGGCCCAAAGGATTCGCTGCTTTCCAAGAGGTGCAAGACCCAAATCTTTTACATCATGGTTGGACATTTATTGTTATCCTCTCCCATTTAGATATTTTTTCAGTTCTTGAGTCTTATCAGTCTTTTCCCATGTGAAATCCGCTTCTTCTCTGCCAAAGTGACCATACGCCGCGGTCTTCTGATAGATGGGTTTCTTCAGGTCAAGAGCGTCAATAATCTCTCTGGGCTTTACGGGGAAAAGATCCTTCACAATAGTACTCAGTTTCTGGTCATCCAGTGCACCGGTGCCGAAACTGTCGACGTAGATCGAAACAGGCTCAGCCTCACCAATTGAATAAGCAAGCTGAACCTCACACCTTGA
>CEUS01054150.1_pt1 | contig 15427 bp, 14 predicted proteins | sample 427031 | NCBI WGS metagenome assembly CEUS01 (sample SAMEA2622837, study PRJEB7988) | marine metagenome | biome: marine biome (ENVO:00000447); feature: marine epipelagic mixed layer (ENVO:xxxxxxxxx); material: "saline water (ENVO:00002010), including plankton (ENVO:xxxxxxxx)" | depth 140 m | reverse complement strand
CTAACGGAGATTTAAACAGCCTCAGCAAGGAATTATTAGCTGCTGCTCACAGTATAAGTGACAACATTTCAATTGCATTCTTGGGAAATAATAATCAATCTGTCGCTGAAGATGCTATCAAGAACGGTGCTTCAAAAGTCTATCTCTTACAAAGCAAATTACTAAATGATTGGTCAGTGGATACCAGAGTCGCTGCATATGAGCATCTTTTAGGCAAAATATCCCCTTCCGTTATACTGCTTGGCAAAACTCAGATCGGGCAGGATATAGGACCACGTCTAGCATGCAGATTAGGAGTAGGATTATCTCAAGACAGCATTTCAATCGCACTGGACCCTAAGACCATGCGTCCAGTAGCAACGCGTCCTGTGCTTGGGGGTAGAATGATCGCAAAAGTCAGTTTTGCGGAAGATGGGCCTAATATAATTGTGATCCGAAAAGGATCTTACGATATAAATAAACCTAATGATAATAACGAGGGGGACATTCAAGAAATTACTTTTCATGTGGAGCAATCAGATAAAAACATTCATCATATACAAACTATTTTAAGTGATCCAGGTGGAGTTAAACTTGAAAATGCACCTGTAATAGTTGCCGGAGGTAGAGGATTAGGTGGACCTGAGCCATTTGAAATGTTATCTGACCTTGCAAAACTACTTGGAGGCAGCGTTGGAGCTTCAAGAGCAGCTTGCGACGCTGGCTGGATAGATCACAACTACCAAATAGGCCTAACTGGGAAAAATGTGTCTCCAGCTTTATATATTACCGTTGGCATATCAGGTGCAAGTCAGCATATGGCTGGATGTTCCGGTGCCAAATTCATTGTGGCTATCAACAAAGATCCTGATGCAAATATATTTAAAGAGGCTTCCTTAGGAGCTGTAGGGGACTGGGAAAAAATATTGCCATCTTTTATAAGCACCGTGAAAGATTTACTAGAAACCTAAATTCCAAAATGCATACCTAGAACGTTTCTATTCCTCTTCAGGTTCACTGTGCTCATCTATAATCTTCTGCGATAAATGTCCAGGCACTACTTCATAATGATCAAAATCCATAGTGAAAGACCCTCTACCTTGGGTCTGTGACCGAAGCACTATTGCATAACTAAGCATTTCAACTTGAGGAACCTCGACTTCAATTAGAGTCGTCCCGTCATTACCAGGAGACATCCCCAATATACGACCTCGCTTACTATTCATATCTCCCATAATTTCCCCTGTGTCTCCATCAGGAACGGTTATACCAACCTTGAATATAGGCTCCAACAACACCGGACTAGCCTCTTTTATCCCCTTATCAAAAGCTCGAGCACCAGCAATTTCAAAAGCGATTCCTGAAGAGTCAACAGAATGGAAACTGCCGTCTACAAGAGTAGCCCTTACGTCCACCACAGGATATCCGGCTAACACTCCATCACTAATTGATTTCAAACAACCTTTTTCGACTGCCGGTATATATTCCCTAGGCACAGCACCTCCTACAATCTTGTTTTCAAATTCAAACCCTGACCCTCTGGCAAGTGGTTCCATTTCAAGCCACACATGACCAAATTGACCGCTTCCACCCGATTGTTTTTTATGCCTGTATTCAACTCTTGATTTGGACGATATAGTTTCTTTATAAGCAACTTTAGGTTGTTTAAGTTCAATTTCTACTCCAAATTTACGCTTCATTTTCTCAACTGCCACACCTACATGGGTATCACCTAACCCACCTAATAGTATTTCAAGTGTATCTGGATCTCTGATAACACTAAGACTCGGATCTTCTTCCTCAATCCGAGCTAAAGCTAAAGTAAGTTTATCTACATCTGTCTTAGATGTGGGGTAAACAGCCATTTGGTATACATGATTTGGGAATTCTATTCCTCCCAAGACATGCGGCTTATCCTTTAAGGCCAACGTATCTCCTGTCACTACCGAATTCATCTTTGCAACAGCACCTATATCACCAGCCACTAACCCATCAACTGGCTCTTGTGTTTTTCCTTTTATAACGAAAACTTGCCCTATCCTCTCAGATTCCTCTTTGTTGGAATCCCACGCAACTGTGTCACCGCTGAAAGTGCCACTGTACACGCGTAAATAAGACAATTTTCCAACAAATGGATCAGCAGATGTCTTGAAAACTAAAGCCGCTAGAGGACCATCGGCAGAGCACGGTAAGAGGACAGGCTCTCCGGAAGATTCTAATTTTGACTGTGAAGATTTCACATCAAGGGGAGATGGCATGAATTCTATAATCGTATCCAATAAACTGGTTGTACCTATCCCAGAAATAGCCGAACCAAACATCACTGGCACTATCATTCCTGACGATATACCTTGTTTTAGAGCAGAAGCTATTTCTTGATCAGATATATCTTCCCCTTCAAGATACTTAGTAGCTAAATCATCATCTGACTCTGCTACCGCCTCCGTTAATCTATCGCGGCCTGCTATTAAGCGTCCTTGTATATCTTCGTTATCGTCATTTGATCCAACTAACAAATCTTTGACGGCGGAAAAGGTGGATTCAGATCCTATAGGTATTTGTACGGGAACACACTGCCTACCCAGTTGTTGGCTAATTGAATCAATAACTCTTTCTTCATTAGAATTTTCACGATCCATTTTATTAACGAATACAATTTTCGGAATATCTATTTCTTCAACAAGTTTCCAGAATTGCCGTGTCCCTACTTCTACACCTGAAGGGGCAGAGATCACTATTACAGCGGCGTCAGCAACCCTTACACCAGACAGCGTTTCTCCTCTAAAATCAGCATATCCAGGAGTATCAATTACGTTTATTTTATGACCATTCCAAGCACATGGAAGAATAGCAGTTTGGATACTTACCTGACGCTTGATTTCTTCATCTTCATAATCTGATGTTGACGTACCGTCATCAATGGAACCAAGCCTAGTCACACCGCCTGACTCAAACAACATAGATTCAGCCAGTGATGATTTACCAGCACCTCCATGTGAAAGTAAAACTATATTTCGGATCTTATCTGAAGTAACTTTCTGCATCTAAACAGCACCCCCCAATGCATTTATAACTGAATTGTATGCAAACTTAGACACTACTGCAATTCCCATATAGAAATCATAATCGGGAACTAAAGAAAGTTTATCGTATAAACTGAAAAATCATTTCAGCTAGATACGAATCTAATCCGCATTGCCAAATGAAATAATTGTGTCCATAATGACACTCCAAAAACACATCAAGCCAATACAATCTTCAAAAACACGACGCGATTTATCGGCAGTCCTTACTCAAAATACGATGTGGCTGCAGTATCAGGAACGATCCTCTAAACTATTCATCAATTTCGACAACCGTGACTTCCTACGGGAAGCATTACGTTTATGAATCACGCCTTTCTGCGCAGCCTTGTCAAGAGCTACTGAAGCAGATATCAAAGACTTCCCTGCTTCATGAGTATCACCAGCCTCGATAAGTTTACGAGTTTGAGACACAAGTGTCTTTGCTTTTGTTCGAAGCGGGGCATTACGAACACGCTTTCGCTCTGATACGCGATTTGACTTCTCACTAGGCAATTTATGGAACCTCCATCTACACAATAAAGAGAATTTTAAACATATGACGATCTCTATCTTACCTACATCGTAACACTAATTGTAACTCACCTAAAAATATTGCTCAATCAAAGATACTAAATTTTGGATTAAACATGCTGAATAGAATTAACGTTAATCTTGAATCTGTACGAGAGATATTTATTGGTACCCACCGAAACCAAATTTGCTCAAAATTAAACATCTCTGACCAACCCTACTACACCCTCCACGCCCTCCAACCTAGAGAATAGTCGACTCAACTGATCTATGCCATTGGTCAATATAGTCAAATAAATCATACTTTTCTCACCGTGCTGCTCAGATGTACAGGATCCAATATTTACATTTTCTGAAGAAAGCAAACCCGTGATATCTCCCAGCAACCCTACTCTGTCTAAAGCCTCAATCTTAATCTTTACAGGCACAGTTTTTGCATTCTTACCCCAACCTACATCTACTAACCCTTCAGCTTCAATTTGATCAACTATTCTTGAACAATCCTTAGTATGTATACTTACAGTCCTGCCACTAGTAATGTAACCAGATATATCGTCACCGTACGAAGGGGAACAGCAAGTAGCGATTCTCGTATACAACTCTCCCACACCTGAAACTTGTAAACCCAAGCTACTCAGATCATCCGGTAAGTCTGAGACAGATCCAACATTAGATTCATCCTCAGAGTTAGATACAGCCTTAATCACGTCAGGAACTGAAATTTCTCCCTTCCCAAGAGATGCAAGGAACTCTTCATTTGATTCAATACCCAGAGTTATAGATAGATTAAAGTTATCCCAATCAGGGTACAGTCTCCGGAGTTGAGTAGATTCTATACGCCTCCCATTTTCTATGTTTGATTTTCGAGTCTGTCGGTTATACCACTGTCTTATCTTAGCCCTTGCAGAAGCAGTTTTAACATAACCCACATCTATATTTAGCCAAGAAATTGGCGGCCCCTTAGCTGACTTAGATGTAACTATCTCAACAGTATCCCCATTATTCAACTGGGTTTCGAGAGGGACTAGGATCCCATTAACTCTAGCACCAACGCACTTATGTCCAATCTCTGTATGAATCCTATATGCAAAATCGATGGTGGTAGAACCAACGGGAAGCTCTTTCAATTCACCTTGAGGCGTATATACGAAAACTTGATTATTAAATATATCTGTTTTAAATGATTCAACAAATTCTTGAGCTCCATGTATATCACGTTGCCACTCTAAAACCTGGCGGAGCCACACCATTTTCTTTTCGAAATTTGGATCAGATTGTTCACCTTCCTTGTATAACCAATGTGCCGCTACACCGTATTCAGCCAACTTATGCATTTCTTTTGTCCTAATCTGTATTTCTACAGGTAAACCTTCCTCACATAATACGGCCGTATGTAATGATTGATATAGATTGTCTTTCGGATTAGCAATGTAGTCATCAAACTGGCCGGGCAGGGGCCGCCATTTGGCATGAATCACTCCTAATGCAGCATAGCAATCTTGCACATCATCTACTATGATACGGAGAGCAAAGAGATCATATATCTCACTAACTTTCTTGTTTTGAGATGCATATAGTTCCATTTTTTTATGAACGCTATATATATGTTTCGGACGACCAGTTACTTCAGCCTCGATCTCAAAACCAGACAACGCCTCAACCAAAAGCTTACGTATACGCTCCACGTATGCTTCACGTCTGTTACGCTTAAGATTAATAAACTTGGAAATTTCCTTATATGCGTCTGGATTAATATACTGAAAAGATAAATCCTCTAAAAGCCATTTTACTTCCCAAATACCTAGTCGGTGGGCTAGAGGTGCATAAATATCCAAAGTTTCTTGAGCTATAGAAGAACGACGTCCCTCAGATTGAGCATCTAAAGTCCTCATATTATGCATACGGTCTGCCAGCTTAATAAGAACTACTCGAACATCCTCTGATATGTACTTCAGCATTTTTTTTAAATTCGCGGCCCTAGAAAATTCGTCTGCAGAACTATCTTGAATCCAATTTCGTCTTTCTTCTGCGAGTAATTCAGTCTTTGTAAGCTTAGTTACACCATCTACCAACGTTGCTATTTCGTGTCCGAAACGCTTTTCTATATCACCGTAAGAAACCCCACAATCTTCAATTACATCATGAAGTAGCGCAGCAGAAAGAGCAGCAGAATCCAAGTGCAATTCAGAAAGATATATAGCGGTTTGAAGAGGATGTTCAACGAACGGCTCGCCTGAAAGCCGAAGCTGGCCACGGTGAGATTCCTCAGCAAAATTGTATGCTTGTTGAATACCTTTAATCCCTTCCGGAGAAACGTATTCAGACGCTTTATTTAAGAGTGCCTCTATAGAAGACAATAGAACTCCAAATCTTTAGTAAATTAATTCAGACAATACGTAGCTAATTATAGTAAATCCCACAGAGGGTATCAATTTCTTTTTCCGCTTAGCACATTTAACAGTCAGATTGTTTCTCAATTATTTGATGCCTATAAGACCCTACATCCTGTAATCACTGATATAATCACGCAAGGTTGGACTACACCAATAACTTTACTTGTGATTCCGTGATGATATTTCTTGGGGTTATAATAGGACTATGATCACAAATCGATGTAAGTCATTCTGGACAACGATATATAACAGTGAAAAAACTTCAAGCTCCGAGGGGAACCAACGATATTCTGCCAGATGAGCAGAAATATTGGCGACTATTCGAAAAAACATCTACATCTTTGGCCGAGACATTCGGATACTCTCGCATAGATACACCAGTCATTGAAGATGCAAAACTATTCGTACGTGTCGTAGGTGAATCTACAGATATTGTCGAAAAGGAAACCTATACTTTCAAGGACCGTGGCGGGGATTTTATAACTCTCCGGCCAGAAGGTACTGCGCCGATATGCAGAGCATATATTCAAAATGGCATGCACAATCTCCCACAACCAGTAAGGCTATACTACTATTGCCCCGTATTTAGATATGATCGTCCCCAGGCGGGAAGGTATAGAGAACATCATCAATTCGGAGTAGAAGTACTGGGAGACAGTAATTCAACGTTAGATGCTGAGGTCATATATCTCGCCTGGAAACTATTGAACGACCTTGGAATAAGCAATCTCATTCCATTAGTTAACAGTGTCGGTGATAAAAAATGTCGACCTAACTATATAAGTGAACTTAAAGACTACTTCCATTCTAGCGTTGTAGATTCATGCCCTAACTGTCCTAGGCGACTAGAAGAAAATCCTTTAAGACTTTTAGACTGTAAGGAAAAATCGTGCCTTGAAGTTATTTCAAGTGCTCCTAACAGCATAGAATACCTTTGCGGAGAGTGTCTCGAACATTGGGAGTCTCTGCTGATTGATTTAAAAAATATTGGCGTGCCTTACGTCATAGACAATCGATTGGTAAGGGGCTTAGATTATTACATAAGAACCGTATTTGAAATTGTGCCGCAAGACTCTGGGAGTCAGAGCACAATCTCAGGAGGAGGGCGGTACGACGGGCTGATTGCTCAATTAGGAGGTCCTCCAACACCAGGTATTGGATTCGGAATGGGCATAGAGAGAGTATTGCTTGAATTAAAAAAACTTAACCATGAAATCGATGATACCAAAACAACTAAGATATTGATTGCGTACACAGATGAATCCTCCAAAGCCGTTGGAACCACTGTACGCTCTCAGCTTCACCGGTCGAAAATCACATCCGTACTAGCCCCATCTGGGAGAAGTTTAAAAAGTCAACTACGTTATGCTTCATCTATTAAAGCGTCCCATGCTGTAATAATTGGAGAACGCGAACTCGAAAATGTAACCGTTACAATACGTGATCTTAAAGGAAGCGAACAAAAGGAAATCCCACAGGGAAATCTCCTGTCATATTTTGGTAAGGGATAATAATCTGTGTTGTTTCAATAAAACTTGTCAATAGTGAATCGATTTTCCGGCACCACCACCAGCTGAAATAACATCTCCGTTAATAGCTACTGACTTGGGAGACGCCAAGAAGGTAACCACATAAGCTATTTCGTCAGCATTTATAATTCTGTTTAAAGGATTATCTTTTGCCATATTTTGTAATACTTCTTTCTCCGAAATACCTTGACCTCTTGCTCGTGCTGCTACTACTTTAGGAGTTGCCTCTGTCCAAGTGCGTCCTGGATGCACCGCAGTAACGTTTATTCCACATGAACCTAATTCTTCCGCTAGGTTCTTCGTCATAGCCACTACCGCGACATTCCTCATACTTCCTATAGTAGAAACCGCGTTTCTTGCCGCTAACCCACTCACATTTATAATCCGGCCCCATCCTCTAGTCTTCATGTGTGGAGCAACCCCCCGAGCGCACCTGAGATACCCCATAACCTTCACATTCATGTCTTCCCAAAAATGATCGTCAGTGATTTCAGAAAGTGTAGGCACAGATCCTTGGCCAAGAGGTTTCGCTGCACAATTAACTAGTATGTCTATTCCTCCAAATTCCTTTACGACTTTCGAAACCATAGCATTTACTTCTGTATCCCTACCCGTATCAGCTACCACTGAAATTACCCTACCACCTGTTTCAGATATAAGCCTATTCTCAGCATCTTCTAACAATTGTTTACCTCTGGCTACAATCGCAACTTCTACACCTTCTAAACCAAATTGCCTAGCGACTGCATACCCTATACCTCTGCTGCCTCCTGTAATTAGAGCTGTTTTGCCTTTTAGTCCTAACTCCAAATTATATCCTCCGATATCTGATGATTGGCTTTTCTAACCGGATGCTATACTAACATGATAATAACCATTACTCTCTACGGTCTGGGAGAATCAATGTTAGACAAACTTGAATCGATATTAGACAGATATGAAGAAGTTGAAAATTTGTTGTCAGACCCTGAAATATCTGGGAATTATTCGCGAGTCGAAGAATTGTCTAAGGAACATGCTTCTCTCAAACAATTGGCATTGCTCTCCCGTGAATACAAAAAAATACTTTCTGGCATGGAAGAAGCCCGAATTCTATCCGGAGATGAATCAGATAGGGAAATAGCTGAACTCGCCAGAGATGAACTATCTAATCTCAGTGATAAGAAGAATTTGTTTGAACTAAAGCTCAGAAAAGCCCTTATACCGAAAGATCCCAATGATAATAAAAATGTCATTATGGAAATAAGAGCAGGGACGGGAGGAGAAGAAGCTGGTCTGTTCGTATCAGATTTATTCAGAATGTACTCAAGATTAGCACAACGAAACGGATGGAAAGCAGAAATTATAAACAGTAACGAAACTGGTCTGGGAAGCATCAAGGAAATGGTGTTTCAAATAAAAGGTAAAGGCGCATACAGCCGTTTGAAGCATGAAATCGGCGGACATAGAGTTCAACGCATTCCTGTTACTGAGTCAGCGGGTCGTATCCACACTTCAGCTGCAACCGTAGCAGTGCTACCTGAAGCGGAAGAAATTGATGTAGAAGTGAAATCAGAAGACTTGAATATAGACATATTCCATTCTAGCGGACATGGAGGCCAAAACGTACAGAAAGTTGCAACTGCTGTAAGAATAACTCATACGCCCACAGGAATTACGGCAGTTTGCCAAGATGAACGATCACAATTCAAAAACAAAGAAAAAGCCATGGCAGTTCTCAGATCTAGGATATTAGACAAAGAGATACAGCGGCAACAAAAAGAGCGTAGTGATTCGCGACGCAGTCAAGTGGGCTCCGGGGATAGATCTGAGCGTATTCGGACATACAATTTTCCTCAAGACCGAGTCACGGATCACAGAGTAAATGTTACTAAACACAACTTAGAACAGGTCCTTGACGGCGACTTAAACGATATAATCGACTCCCTAATAGAAGTCGAGCAAGCTGAAAATTTGGAGATGGCAGGGATGTGAAAGTACGTGAAGCATGGTTAGAATCAAGGAAAATTCTTAAATGTAACGGTGTACAAGACTATTCGATCGAAGCAGAAGTACTTCTACGTCATGTCCTTGGTATCGATCGCGTAAAGTTTTTTCAATCTCTAAACTCTGATATTTCTTCAAATACAAAGATATCTTTCTACGACATGATTCACCGAAGGTCTAGTCGAGAGCCATTGGCATACATAATAGGATCACGTGAATTTTATGGACTAGATTTCATAGTGAACCCACATGTCCTTATACCTAGACAGGAAACTGAACTTCTAGTAGAGGAAGTGTTAAATTTTTTATCATTACATTCTTTAAAAAATCCCCTTATTGCCGATATAGGAACTGGAAGTGGTTCAATTGCTATATCCATAGCTAAGAATTATGAAGGAGCTACAATTTTTGCAACAGATAAAAGCATTGATGCTTTAAAAGTTGCTAACCTTAACCGTCATAAGCACGCCGTGTCTGATAGGGTAAAACTCTTACATGGGAACCTTTTATCACCACTAAGTCAAAAAGTAGACGTAATAGTATCCAATCCACCGTATATTGCATCAAATATAATAGGGAACTTAGAACCCGAAGTACAAAATGAACCACGAGAAGCGTTAGATGGTGGATATTCAGGCGTAGATTACATAAACGAACTGATCTCTACTTCTACGTGTATTCTAAAATCCAATGGCATGATTGCTATTGAAATTAACTATGATCATTCAGAAAAGTCCAAAAAATTATGTCACGAATATTTTCCAAAAGCTGAAATTTCCGTCATAGAGGATTTAACTCAAACCCCCAGAATGGTTAGGATTGTTTTAGCTAAAAGATTACAATAATGGATATTGAACATGATCAAGACTCGAAACAGTTGTCGTATACGTCTTAGATTAATTCTCTTGGGAAAGATACACCGCGTACAAACGCACATCTTCTGGACGTAATCCATGAAAACTAATCTTTACTCTAAATGATCCTTCTAACCCTACAATACATCTTCTAGACTTCCAAACAACCAATTCCTGAAGCCCGGAAGATTTTACTGGAACGGCATCCTTGCCCGAATATCCACTTATTGGAATAAAATTTTCATCTAGTAATTCAACTGTTAACCAACTATCCTCTGAGGCTTTATCAACATTAACCTTAAGAGTGGTCTCCTGGCTATCTGTGCTCACAACACACGATACTGCCTGAGGCGTAACATCATCCATCATAGAAACCGTATCTTCAGCTCTTACAGCTCGGGCTCTCATCCAATCCATTTGAGCATAATTATATACTTCAAATGATCCCAGCCTATCACGAGGCCACGTCGCTAAACGAACGTCCTTCCCTTTCCACAAACCATACCAAAGCATAGTTTGATCTCCTAAATTACACATGGCCTGCCCTTGGGATAATGCTGGCAAAGATCCAGCTGGTGCTTCTAACTCCCATTGGCTCGGTACAATTGGAAAATCTGGTATCGGTTCAACAAAATGCAAGGCGTCATTACTTACAATAAGACCAAGATCCATTCGAACCTGTGCAGGATCTGCTGATGGACTACCGTCCCACATCCCATAAATTCCAAGAACTACGTTTCCTCTCTCCCAAAGTCCTGCCCCAAGGTGAACTTCATTCCCTTGATTCCACTCACTTGCCATAGCACGTGGAGGTATGGCATCTCTTCTAAAACTCAAAGATCCTGCTGGTGACCAATGCTCAAAATCTTTAGAAGCAAAAGTAACCATTTTACGTTTAGCTCCGAAGTGTGAGGGAAGATAGCCATCCTGTCCGTTTACATAGTACCAACCATTAAATTTAACCAACCCTGACTGCTCAAGCGATGGTCCTAGAGGGTTATTGGCGCTCTCCGTCCAAACAATACCGTCTGAGCTATAAGCTCCAGCGAACCGTGCACAATAAGGACTCGCTTCAAAATTCATCTTAAAACGTCGGGCAGGATCAACCTCGTCAGGATCATAAATAACCGGTGCCTCAGTTACTGCATGTCTACCATCCATCAAACTGACTAAATTGTTGGATGTTGATCCTTTGTATTCAACTAGGCCTAATTCCGGTTTTTCCCAATTCAAACCGTCAATACTAGTAGCATAACAAACCCTTAGAATATCTTCAGAAGATGGTCCGCCAGATCCCAAATACCACATTTTAAGCTGACCATCAACGTTTATAACCGTCCCATAAAATCGAACATTATAGTGGTCCGGACTACCCTTGGGCCCTCTTCTCAAAACTATAGGATTAGTTATATTAGGGGTTTTTCCAGGTACAAGCTGAATCCTTAATCTGGATGAGAATGGAAAACTGAAAATATCAAAAGGGAACAGAACAGCCTCTTTTAACATTGGAGCTTCTGCAGTACTTTTTACTTGAATCATTCCCTTATTCCTATAGCCAATTTAATTCTTAGAGCTGTTATGCAAGTCAATGGCCATATTTATTAAATTTTCCTTTCACGAAAAATTTCCACACCAGCATGGTCTAGTATTCCATTTTGCATGGAAACATTTGGCTTCTTTACATTTACCCTTACCGATACAGCACAAAAATCACCCAACACTCGTTCAGCTATATTATGTGCAACTCTTTCAATAAGATTTTGGGGGGTACCTTGAACAATGTCTCTTACCGAAGCATACACTTCTGAGTAATTAATTGTGTCGGAAATATCATCTGAAATAGCCGAAGCGCTAAGATCACAAAGGATCTCGAGATCAACAACAAACACTTGTCCTAGCAATTGCTCTGCTGATTCTACCCCATGAAAACCATAAAACCTCATCCCTTCCAACTGAATCTTATCACTGTCCATCGACTATGACCTTTCTTTTGTCTACCTGAGTCAATTGATTCGCGCGAGCAATGGTCGCTTTAGCTCTTTTTACTATAGGTATATCAATCATCTTACCCTCTAAAGAGGTAGACCCTTTACCTAATCTCTCTTCGTCCACAAATGAATCAATTACTCTACGAGCTTCTCGAATTTCTTCTACACTAGGGGAAAATGCCGAATTAATGATATCAATTTGTGAAGGGTGTATAGCAAATTTACCTTTATATCCAATTTTTCTTGCATTACTTGCATGATCTTTTAAACCATTCCCATCTTTGAACTTGACGTATGGTGTGTCTAATGCCTGAATCCCCGCTGCTCTAGCTGCCACTGCAACAACACTCCGGGGGTATGACACCTCAGAATCATCATCAGTACGTTCAACACCCATGTCGTTGGTGAAGTCTTCGGCACCAAAGGCCACAGCTATCGTTCTCTGTGAAGCTGAACAGATTTCATAGGCATTTACCACTGCTACTGCGATTTCTATCCAGATCAATAATTTGATATGACCATGTTTTAATCCTGCCCGTTCCTCTTGGATACCTACAAGTTTCGATATTTCAATCACATCATCAGCATTTCTTACTTTACCTACGGATATGGCAAAAGTACTGGGACATATGACTGCAGCTAAATCTAATTCCATCAACCCTGTATCTCTGGGGTTTACCCTAGGAATTAGTAACGGGCCAACATTAGCTAACTTTGGGATATAAGAAACCACTAAATTACGAGCATTGTCCTTTTCTACATCTGGGACTGAATCTTCCAAATCAGGGACATAAGCATCGGGTGAAAAATTTATAGACTTTCTCAACATATTAGGTCGGTTACCCGGAACAAACAGAAGACTTCTTAAAATCTCCAAATTAACCCCCCTTCCGATTTTGTCAAATAAATAACTGCGGAGTATACCATGCAGCACTACGTGAGCCTATCACAATTAATTGACTGTATTAAACCACTATGTTATAACCCACCGCTATGGTAAACCATAAAAATTTCCAGGTAGATATTATAGGCGTCCAAAATATTCACGCTATTAAAAAAGGGGATGATATCTCCGAAATAATCCTTCTTGCAACTAAATTACAAGATACCCCCATTGCCAAACAAGATGTAATTGTAGTAACGCAAAAAATAGTATCTAAATCAGAAGGTAGAATAGTCTCATTAAATGATGTAACTCCATCTATTATTGCTAAGTCATTTGCTAAAAGTAGTGGGAAAGATCCTAGATTGATTGAACTCATATTCATGGAAAGTCGATCAATTGTACGTTCTGATCCTGATCGCGGCATCCTTATAGTAGAAACTGAACACGGTTTCGTATGCGCAAATGCCGGAATTGATTCTTCGAATGTTGAATCTGATTCTGACACGGTTACTCTACTGCCTAGAAACCCAGACTTATCAGCAAAAAAGATACGATCAGAATTGGAACAAAAATCAGGAGTGTCAAAAATAGCTGTGATTATTTCTGATACTTTCGGTCGTCCCTGGAGAGAAGGCCAAACCAATATAGCAATAGGTATCGATGGAATTAACCCTTTAAAAGATTACCGTGGAACGCATGACACCGAAGGTGCTGTACTAACCTCAACTAAAATAGCAGTTGCAGATGAAATAGCCAGTGCTGCTGAATTGGTTATGGGAAAAATCAATAGGGTACCTGTAGCTATAGTAAGAGGGTTCGATTATCCTACGGGAGAATGTTCATATTCTTCACTGATACGCGAACGATCACGAGATTTATTCCGTTGAAGAAAGACATCGAACGGTAAAAAATTAATCCGAACTATCGTCCTCCGCAAGGCTTTTACTTGATGGAGAGCTACCAGCCGGAAAACGAGATCCACCAGACAATGACTCTATCGAGACATCATAACCCCAAGCCGAACCTTCTATATAATTCTGAAATTGCTTTTCCTCTGTACAGATAGAACAAACACCCTTACTGGACGGTCCATTAGGAGTATCTATAACCCACACATGCTGGCATGAAGAAGTCTCTACAATTTCACCATCTAACTCTTTCGTGTCCCCAGATTTCACTTCTATTTATACCCCCTTTTTCGTGAATAATAGTTCCTGCTTTAATAGTCAGAGGCAGACTTTAACAAAGCATATTGAACAGTGTCAAGGGAAAATCGAACTATTGTGCGACCAATAATGAAACCGGCAATATCTATAAATGAGCCAAAAACTCACAGAGATTAGTAAGGAAGTATGACTCCTATAGACCTAGGCAGCACTCTTCCTACCTCCGGTCTTCTTAGGTCGACCAGCAGCTTGTCTCCCTTTTTCTATTACGAATTCAGGTCTGACTTGATCTACATTAACAACGTATCCACACTGCAAACACTCGTTGTATGGACCATACTGATCTTCATTCGTCTGCATATCACCCTTACATCTTGGGCATGATCTAAACGTAACCATTTAACGTCACTTACCTTTCGCGACAAAGCCCCTAGAGGGGACACCCTCTAGAGGCTCTCTTAATGTACACCGACGAAGGATTGTACAGAATAATCCGACAATTGTCAATAAATCACACTTTAAAGCCTATTTACATGTATAACATCTCCTGAACGAAATGACTTCAGTATCTTAGGATCTCCATCAATCCAACCTACATGGTTTACTGGGCTAGCTGGCCGAATTTCATTATCTTCACTTGCCGGTGTAGGACCAAAAAACAAACAGATAGCTGAACCCGGAGGCCAAAATCCAACTGTCCCAAAATCAACTACATCTTTAGCATTATCTTCACCAAGATTGATATCAGTACGGAAATAAATTTCATCCCCCCAAGTGCTCCCTGAGGTTGTTATTGGCAAAGATTCCCAAATAATATCAGTGGTCATATTATTATCCAACACAACTACTACACTGCAATCCCCAGCCTGAATGTTAATTTGTCGTTTTGACATAGAACTTTCCATACGAATTACTCATTCTAATAGTAAAACCTATTAGTAAACTAAATTGATAGGATAGCTGTGCAAAACATAAACCAAGCAACAACTTTCTATAAAACGGCTAAGAGAATATTAGAATCCGAGTATACAATATATACCACGCTTGGAG
>CEUS01280297.1_pt1 | contig 15433 bp, 16 predicted proteins | sample 427031 | NCBI WGS metagenome assembly CEUS01 (sample SAMEA2622837, study PRJEB7988) | marine metagenome | biome: marine biome (ENVO:00000447); feature: marine epipelagic mixed layer (ENVO:xxxxxxxxx); material: "saline water (ENVO:00002010), including plankton (ENVO:xxxxxxxx)" | depth 140 m | reverse complement strand
AGTGGCGAAAACATATTTTTGGTAAAAAATGGTGCACTCGTAACCCCGGATCTTTCCAGCAATATCCTTGAGGGAATTACTCGCTCAACTATAATTGAACTAGCGGAAGCCGAATTGGGCTTAACAACTACTGAGCGGCGTATCAACCGTAGTGAACTATTCCTTGCCGAAGAAGTATTCATGACAGGAACCGCTGCACATGTAACACCAATTATCGGAATTGACGGTCGCAGCGTTGGAGATGGAACAATTGGTCCCATAACAAAACGGGTGCAAGACCTTTATTTCGATATCGTAAAAGGTAAAGAGGATAAGTACATCCATTGGTGTACTCCAGCACTTGATCCTGCTATTACAAACTCTCTATAGAACTTCGTTAAGCGGAATTTTCAATAATTATCATCTTTCCAGAACATCTAGCTAATGCTGAATTAATAGCCCGCTATTCCCTTTTCACATTCCTAGCAGCATGTGGCATCATCCAAGTCACTGCCGCAATCAGTCATATAAGAGGTGTTTTGTGGTTGCAAAAAAAGCGTGCCACAATCATTCTCGGTTGCACAATAACAATCACCTCATTTGGATGGTTTTTTAATTGGTATTTAAGCCTTTCTAGCGATGAATTGCGCGGCTTAGAAGGGGTCGAACAATCAATTTTATTCGTAACAACAACTCTAATAGCAACGGTATTCAACTATGTGATTGCTGCCTTAATTCAAAGCATCACTAATATACAAATTCAAGAAAACAGATCGACTAAAGATAATTTGCCAAAGAATGGTATAGAAATGCTAAAAACATCAAACTTGATGACTTTAATCTTTTCCAGAAGAAACGACCAAAATGTCTGAATTAGAGCAAACCATTTTCTCATCGCTCAACGATCTCGCAGGGAAAAACCCTCTCGCAGATTTTTTTGTTCGACTATTAGTTAATGATTATTTTGTACTCATCACTCTTTCTCTTTTCCTCTTTGGATTTTGGTTCGCTGGATCTTCCACCAAGGTCCGTGAATCCTACCAACAGCGCATTATCGGTGCACCAATTTCTATCGTTTTGGTTAATGTTACGATCGTAATCATTAACACAATTGGCTTACCTTTTTCTCGTACCCGTCCATTTCATCAGCACCCTGAAGCATTAGAAACAACTCTAGCTCTTTTTTATCCGCCACCAGACCCTTCGTTTCCAAGCAATTCGGCAGCAGTCGCTTTCGTTCTTGTATCGACTACTTGGGGCTTGAACAAGAAAATAGGGTTTATTGCTACCATTCTTGGTTTGGGGCTCGCATTCAGTCGCATCTACGCCGGAGTCCATTACCCTTTAGACGTTATTTCAGGAATAGCTTTAGCACTGATTGCAAGTTATGTTACACAGTCATTCTTAAAGAAATTCTCTTTGATTCCGAAGACGATAATACGGTGGGCTCGTATGATTTATCTTGCATAAACAATGCACTTAGATTATTTCAATTAAACAGCAGAAGAATCACTTTTGGTACCTACGTCTTCGCGAAGACTTCGGCCTTCAATGATCGCTCGTGGTGTCTCTGACACCATACGTTCTACTTGCGAAAAGCCTGTAATCCGACCCGCCAATTCTAAAGCGTCGCTTAGAACCGGTAAACGAAACCCATGAGCGCTATGCGCATCGGAAGCGATCACATCTACGCTTTCCGTTTCCAGTAATTTAATCGCGGTTTCGTTTGCTGCGTCCCCAAAGTGACCCAGTAAACTACCCGCGTTGATTTGTGTTAGCATCCCCTTTTCCCTAATTGCGGTGATGATATTGGGGTCTTTTTGCACTTCAGTATTGCGCTCAGGATGGGCAATAATCGGAGTAAAACCATCTCTACAAATTTCTGCTAACACCCCATCAACCCAATCTGGGTAATCAAAAAAAGGCAACTCAATCAATACATATTGCGATTGTTCAAAAGATAGAAGTTTTCTATCCAACAATCCCCTAGGAACATCTTCTGAAATCGCGATTTCCTGACCCAAACGAACGGTGATCTTAGTCCGAGACTTTTCGGCGATTTGATCTCTGAGCCGAGAAGCATAACTAGATGGGTCCTGTCTTACTATTGGGAAATGATGCGGAGTCGCCACAATCAACTCAATACCATCTGCTTGAGCCATCTGTAACATTGCAATTGATTCACTACTATCTTGCGCTCCATCATCAACACCTGGAAGAATATGGTTGTGAATATCAATCATATGAAGTTCAGCTCGCGATGTAATTCAAATATTGAACGTGTGTCTCTTGAAGCCTTCGGCGTATGCATACCCGTGCTCCTTGGCTAATTCAGATGTTCGTCCCAACATCCGAGATCTAATACCATCTAAGTCTGAAATCTGGCTACGATGGGATTTCAACGCATCTATGCGTATATCCATTACGTCAGAGATATCAATTACAACGTCAGGCGTGTCTGTGAATCCTGTGTAAATTTCCGCAACTTTATGGGGCTGCAACCCATCTTTAACCTGCTCTGGGAAATGAAGATGATCCCTTGCGACAGGATAAACAGCATCAAAAGTTGCCTGCCCTGCATTCCTATGATCTCTGTGATTATGCCGAACACGTTGATAAGGATCTTGGCAGAAGATGATATCCGGGCGAAATCTACGGATCTCACGAGTGATTTTTCCTATCACCTCTCGAGAAGCTTCCAATTCACCATCGCCATAGCGCAAAAACGTCACGTCAGTGCACCCAATCGCGGCGGCCGCGTCTCGCTGTTCTTGTTCACGAATAGGAACCAATCTCTCAGATGTCATATCAAGATCATTACTGCCCTTGTCACCACTCGTGCAAAGAACAAAAGCGATTTCCATCCCTTCTTTTGCAATCTTAGCTAGAGTCCCTCCAAAACCAAATTCAGCATCATCAGGATGTGCTACCACAACCATCGCTTTCTTATAAACCAACCATGGCTGGTCGGGGCTTTCGTTAGAACTGGGGTTAACCACGATTTCTAACCTCCTCTACTTATCTGTTACATTTACCCTAAAACGATTCCTCACCTAAAATATCTTAGATCAACGACACAAATCCATTATATCCAGATGGCTTTGTCAATAAATTAATGGCTCTTGAAAATACGAGTGGTTCTTTTTAAACGATCGAATTTAGTCAACCAAACATTTTCCGCAGGCCATAACTCCGAAAAGCTTCAGCATATTTGAAATCCTGCCGATTTTCAGTAGCAATTCTTAGCGATCTTTTTTTCAATTGCTCAAGAAAACCGGATTGTCCATTCGCCCCTGAAATCATATCTTTAACTTGACTCGTATGCATCAAGATTGAACTTGATTTAAGTTCAACAGTTTCCGTTATATCAACAAATGTATCTGGGGTCTCCGTACCATAAAAGAAAACTTCCTCCGTATTATGCACTGCTAAACCTTGTGCCAAATGTTCAGGATAATGCAACCTGTCTCGGGCATATGGAAATGCAGCATCGATTGTAACTAATCCAGTAATCCGGTGGTCACGGTGTATATAAAAAGTGGTTCTGAAAGGATCTGGACAAAACACAACATCAGGTTTGAATCGACGGATATTGTAAACAAGTGTTCGTCGAAAATCATGATCGTCTTCTAGTTCCCCGTCCCCAAAATCAAGAAATGTCACTTCGCTCACGCCTAATGTATTTGCGGCAGCGCGCTGTTCTTTCTCCCGCTCACTTTCCAAATAATCTCTTGACATATCGGTATCTCGACTACCCTTATTCCCATTAGTCGCCACAATATAAGAGACTTTGGAACCACTCTGTACGAGGCGAGCCACGGTTCCACCACAACTAAACTCTATATCATCAGGATGAGGGCTAACAAAAAGAACCCTATCGACTCTGCCCAAATTTTCCACCATAATCTCAACCTCCTCATAGTATGCGTTGGCTAGGACAGCATTTCGGGATGAATCCTTCAAACGCTCAACATATTTGGTTGCGATCAATAATATTCATGGTCGTTTTGTGAATGAGCTATATAAAGCCCCGATCTCCGATGCAACTTTTCCCCATCCCAAGTGCATAACTGAAGCACGCGCAGCATCCTTAAAACTATCCCTTAAATATTTGTTCCCAACAACAATCTCAAGTCGCTCAGCGAAACTTTCAGGACGCCGACACGAAACTAGGTAACCGACTTCATCACTTTGAACAATGTCAGATAATCCCCCAACTCGCGAAGCAATAACAGGAGTGCCACACGCCAAAGCTTCTACGGCAACTAAGCCGAAACTTTCATAATATGATGGAATTGCAACAACATCGGCTGCATTATAGTAGAGTGGCAATTCACTGTGATCCACAGGCCCAACGAATTCAATATTTGAATTGAGATTCAACTCTTGGACCAAATCATCTAGCCTTTCCATTTCTGTTCGTTCAGACTCTCCTCCTACAACAATCAATCTCGGAGAGTCAACATCTTTCAGCATCGCAACAGATTTACATAGCAGATCAACTCCTTTTAATGGCTCAATCCGACCAACAAAAAGTATGATCGGCCTGGCATCAAAATCAAGCTGTGATCGTGCCTCAAATTGTTCACTAGGTTTAAACAACTCTAAATCAACGCCACATGGGATGACAAAAACCTGTTCGGATGTTGCACCATAATAATTGACCAATGCCTCTTTTTCATGAGTTGTGAACGCAACTACTCCATCTGCCAAACTAATTATGCTGGCCTCTATAGATGCCCTATCTGCACTCTCTATCGTGCCTGACATAAAACGCTGCTTCACTTCGGCCAGAGTATGAAAGCTCGTTATATGAGGTACTTGCCAAATTCGTTTCAGATGGTTTCCGACGAAACCGGACAACCAATAATGACTATGAATGACATCATAAATCTTACTTTCATCCGCAGCAAAACTTACTAAATTCTCGATAAAATTAGGTAGTGCGCTCAACAATTCGTATTTGTCTAGATCAGGTTGGCCAGCACGCAAATGAATTATGCGCAAAGATTCGTTAATTCTAGTTATCTTCTGCGTACAACTTTCGTGATCACGGGTATAGATATCAATAGACAGATCACTACCAATAATAGAACGTGCCAATGCCAAAACATAGACATTCATTCCCCCAGCATCCTGCTCCCCAAGAGTAGCCAAAGGGCAGCTATGTACTGTCAGTACTGCAACATTCAACATGTTTACATCGCATCTGCCAGTTCAATGAAACACCTATAAACAATCTGATCCTGGCCACCTAGATGATATTTATATGGTTCATTCGTTCTCAAGAAATCGAATTTATCATCACCTTCAAGTATGGCATTCTCAATGCTATAGGCTTTAATCAACAAACCGACACTTAATGATGAATATGCAGTATCAAAACCACTGTTATACAAAAAAAACGTGCCATTATAACTGAATCCTAATGCAGCAGAAACAACGGTTTCCCTCTCCTCAAGTACGTGAAGCCTCAGGTAACCCAAACCAGCCATGCTAAATATTAAATTGCGAAAAAATTCTTCGCGTTCCTCATTCAAAAACTGTGCTTTGTCTTCACGACTTATGCGCATAAGACGAAAGAATTCATCCATTAACCTTTCCAGCTCTGTGCCCATTTCTTTTATGACACGATACTGAAAGCCTCCTGCTTCCTCCAAGCGTCTCCTTTTTCTGCGCAACTCATGACGATCTTTCTTCCTCATCCCAGTCAGATAATCATCCCATGTATCAGGCAAGGCCGCATAAGGCGCTACATCCCATTCTGTAATTTCAACAGAATGGCCTATCTCACGCGCTATCTGCGGTAACATTTCAACTATTGGAGATCCAACCTGCAACCCTTGAAAATCGATTGTTTGCCACGATTGGTCACTAGCATATTCAAGAAATGCGTCGAAAACACCTTGCTCGTAATCAGGGTCAACAAGAAAATCAAGATAGTCACACAAATTAGTATCAGCAGAGAATGAAACATCTCCATCATCTCTGCGAATTATAGCCAACCCAACCAAGGTACCCTTCAAGCGAATTGATAGGGGAGACTGACCATCTGCATTGAGATCCACATCTACCCATGGCTCCTGCCATTCAGGAACCAGAAAGATTGTATTCGCTTGCTTGCACCTGCGTACCAAATCCCACCACTCCGCTTTTAAGTCGGCAAATTTCTCCTCTTGGATCTCGTATTCGTCCATAAAATGTCCTAAGAGTTTTCTTGAATCATTGAAAGAAAACGATTTTCAATCTCTGGAGAGCTATCAAATATCCCCCGGGTTACGCATGTAACAACTTTGCTGCCAACATTTTTTACCCCACGCAAACTCATACATGAATGCTCTGCTTGCATGAAAACTGCAACGCCCTGGGGCTGAAGTTTATCCAACAATGTATCTGCGACTTGATTCGTAAGTCGCTCTTGAATTTGTGGCCGCCGTGACAAAACATTTATCATGCGAACTATTTTGCTCAAGCCAAGAAGTTCCCCATTTGGTATGTACCCAACATGAGCGATTCCATGAAAGGGGATTAAGTGGTGCTCACATATTGACGCAAAGTTGATATCTTTCAACAAAACAATTGAGTCGTAATCTTCGTTAAACACACCATCAAGCGCATCGATCGGATCTACAAACAATCCACTAAACACCTCAGAATACATTTGAGCGACACGACTTGGAGTATTGACTAGGCCAGGCCGCGTTGGATCCTCACCAACAGCATAAAGGATCTCCCGTACCGCTCGTTCAACCCGTTCTGAGTCGATCAAGCCATGCTTTACCACATCTCCTATGTCTTCTTTTTCAAACATCGTTTTGCTCCAAATACCTTGAACGCCCATTCAGCAATCAAAACCTCTTTGTTCAAAAACAACGTCCATTCATCAATTCTAGGGGACTAACGTGGCCACAAAATCAGTGCTATGTGTTGGCATCAATCGATTTAACTCAATTCAAAAGTAATTCAATTGATACATCTTGGGGAGTAAGTTCATCCAATTCCAGCTCACTCTGTATCGCTGTGTCTGGATCTTTTAACCCATTGCCCGTGATAACACAAACCACTTTTGCGTCCTGCAAATTTGCCCCTTCACCAACTACTTTTATTAAACCTGCTAAAGAAGCGGCAGAGGCAGGTTCACCAAATATACCTTCGCTCTCCGCCAAGCGATGATACGCTTGTATAATATCTTCATCAGTTACAGTACCAATCATTCCAGCGGATTCTTCTTTCGCAGCTAAGGCACCTTCCCAGCTAGCAGGATTACCAATGCGTATTGCTGTGGCTATAGTTTCAGGATTTGCAATTGGAGACCCCTCAACAATTGGAGCCGCACCAGCCGCCTGAAAACCCATCATCTGAGGTAGTTGTCCACTCTTCCCAGCTGATCGATATTCAGAAAACCCTTTCCAATAAGCAGTGATGTTACCCGCGTTCCCAACAGGAATATAAAGCTGATCAGGGGCATTACCGAGTTCATCAACTATTTCAAATGCGGCGGTCTTTTGACCATCAATTCGATATGGGTTTAATGAATTGACAAGAGTGACAGGATACTCGGCAGTCATTTGGCGAACCAAGCTTAAACATTCATCGAAATTTCCATCTATAACAACTATTTTTGCTCCATACATACGTGCTTGCGCCAGTTTCCCAATCGCTACGTTTCCTTTGGGCACCAGCACAATCGTTTTAATAGAGTATCGAGCGCCATATGCCGCAGCCGCTGCACTTGTATTGCCAGTTGAAGCGCACATGATTGCTTCAGTACCCTCTTCCAAAGCTTTTGCGACCGCAAACACCATACCGCGATCCTTAAACGACCCTGTCGGATTTGATCCTTCTAATTTGAAATATAATTCTCCAATATCAAGATCATTTTCGATCGCTTGTGAACGCACCAATGGTGTTCCACCTTCGCCCATGCTGATCCTCGGCGTCTTCGGAGTAATTGGAAGAAACTCCGCATATTGATCAATAATGCTCACCACGAACACTTCCCCCAAATAAAAAAGTGGCTCCCACAAAACACTATAATTGCATCCTTCTTTTATATAGAATCTTGCATACTCCGCTCAAACCCAAACCTGATACCAGCATAATGAAGCCTTTCAATGCCGTACCTGCCTATAAACAACTAAGCCGTCACTACACGGCACAAATCATACATCTGATTCCACTCGAATTAGACTGCCAATTGATTCAACTTCTGCCAGACCAAGAATCTCCTTGGCTGCTTGCTGAACAGCAGACTCTTTAGATACATGAGTCAGCACTACTAATTCAGCCGTTTGAGAAATGTCGTCTGATTCTTTTTGAATCACAGATCCAATACTTATGTCCCACTTCGCAAAGACTTGGGAAATAGCGGCTAGAACACCAGCTTGGTCCAATACACTAATACGCAAATAGTAACTAGTGTGAAGATCGGAAATCGGCTTTAACGCTTTTTGCCGCTCTTCAGATACAATAGCAACCTTTTCTCCTTTGCTCGCCATGCGACGTACTACTTCTGCTACGTCACCCAACAGTCCACTCGTGGTCGGCTCAGACCCTGCGCCACGACCGTACATGAGCAAGCGACCAACACGCTCTCCTTGAATTTGAATGGCATTATAGACACCATCCACTTTCGCAAGTAGTAAATCTTCTCTTAGCAAAGCCGGATGTACACGAATTTGGATAGATTCCATCTCTTCTCGCGCAATCGCAAGTAATTTTATAGCGTAACCGAGTTCACGAGCATATTTGAAATCGCGGGCATGAAGACTATTGATACCCTCGCAATAAATTTCCGACGGATCGACATATGTGCCAAACCCTAGAGAGGCTAGTATGGCGAGTTTATAACGAGCATCAAATCCTTCGACATCATTCGTCGGATCGGGTTCAGCATATCCCAGCACCTGTGCTTCTGATAACGCACCATCAAAATCCAATCCCCCGGATGCCATACTAGTGAGTATATAGTTCGTAGTCCCATTAATAATTGCCCAGATACCTGAAATGTAATCAGATGCTAAGCTTCCCTGCAAAGCACTGATTATAGGAATTCCTGCTCCCACACTTGCTTCGTACCGAAATTCAACATTGTTCGCTTGTGCTTTTTCAATAAGTTTGCGTCCATGCTTAGCGACGACCTCTTTATTAGCGGTAACTACATGCTTACCACTGCTTAATGCTTGTTCAAGAAACGTGGCTGCAGGTTCTTCGCCACCCAACACTTCCACTATCACATTAGTTTCAGAATCATCAACTATCGCAGAAAAATCATTTGTGAGAAGATCCTTATCTATATCAACCAACCTCTTTTTTTCGACATCTCGGACAAGAACATGTGTAAGGTGCACATTAGGACTGCCAGGTACCGTTACAGCGCGCTGCTCCTCAAGAAGAGCCTTAACAAAACCGCTACCAACGACTCCTAGTCCTAAAACGGCTATTCCAATATAATTGTTGCCCGTTTTCTTATCCAACAGATTGCACCACCCCAGCAGAACGGGAACTGTTAGCCCCCTGTTGCTCCAGTTGCTCTCGCTGACTACTGAGCAAAGGATCATTGCGTAACTCATCTAAAACGTATCGATACCGGGCCTGGTTCCACGCTTGGAAAAGGTCATTAAGTTTGCGTTGCTCAGTGAGCCAGTCTTGTACCAATCGAATTTTCAATCTTCTTATGTGTCCTTCGGAAATTTCTCGATAGACTTGATAATCTACAATTTGAAATAAATAAACTGCATCCAAAGTTTGGACAACCTCGCTTATTTCGCCAGGCTGTAACGAAAACCAAACATCTTCAAAATCTTCTTCAACTCCACGAGGGAACCAGCCCCAGTCACCACCCGTTTTATTTGTAAATCGATGTGTCGAAAATTGATTCGCAAGGCTAACGAAGTCTTGCCCTGCCCGCAGTCGATTTTGGACTTCAGACATAGTTTCAACGTCTTCAGTCTCAATCACGAACACGTGAACCTGTTCATCCCCAGTCGGCATTTCAACAGACAACTGCTCTTCCAATTTTGATCGTATAATGTCTGCTCGCACAACATCACGATACTCCTCATCAGACATCTGCAAAATATTTAGCCTTTGGCGATACAACTCAGTAAAAGTTCGATCAGTACGGCTTTCACCCGTCAATTCAACGCTATATGGGCGGTCAAGCATTCCCTGTAACTCCCATTGAATCTCCTCTTCAGTAACAGTAATCCCCAACCGCGGTGCTGCCTGCCTTAAAATCTCATCATGCTGGATTTCTCCAATAGCACCAATTATAAGTTCCGTTGTAACCTGAGGATCATATTGACCTACCGCCATACCCTGAAGAATAGTACGGCGCGCCATCTTAATAAGAGTATTCATAGTAAATTCTGCATCGTTTACCCGTATAACAACCTCTTGTTTAGGTTGAACGAACACAACGTAGTACCCAAATGCAGGAACCGCCAATACCAAAACTAATGCTAAACCAAAAATGATCAACAACACCCTGCGTGCCCGATAGGCTCGTTCCTGGCGTCGTCTTTGTCTTTCCGGAACGTCCGGAGACGAAGGTTCAGATGGGTTTCTGTTCATCACAATAAGTGCCCCGACTTTAGAGCACAATCACCTTAAAAAATATATCTAGATCTATCAATTTATCTCCGCTAGATTTCAGCAACAATCTCGACAAGTAACGCAACCCCGATTTACGTCGTTGCTAATGCCAGAGATCAGTTCCCAAAAACTACACCGCTCCTGTCAATGTCCGAACATGCTCTGCCGAGTAAGGAAGCAACGCGATATGCCTTGCACGTTTTAGTGCCGTCGCAAGAAGCCTTTGATGTCTGGCACAAACAGACGTACGCCTGCGTCCCTCTATACGCCCTCTCTCAGAAATATATCGGCGCAATAGGTTAATATCTTTGTAATCGATACTTTCTACCTTGTCTACGCAAAAGAAACACACTCGCCTACGCGGCGTGAATCTTCGCCCCCCTCTTCTCCTACCACCACCACCGTTGCCACCCCTTGTGGTCATGCAACAATCCTTTCCCTAACAAAAGCCATTCTATCCAATGGTAAATTTCGTATGCTAAATATTTTTACCGACACTCCACATCCAGATCATAGTCGCCTAAAACGGAATATCATCATCAAGATCGTTCTGCTCAGGCCCATCACCAGCCGGTGGCATGCCAACATCATCCATCCCACGGTCACTTTGTGCCTCATCTCTCCCACCGAGAAACTGCACAGTTTGGGCATTAACTTCTAGCGTGAACCTTTGTTTCCCTTCTCTATCTTGCCACTCACTAGTAGAGAGGCGACCTTCGACATATACTTCTCGCCCTTTGGACAAGAATTGATTTACTGCCTCGGCAGTACGGTTCCATGCAGTGACCCTAAACCATTCTGTCTCTTCACGACGCTCACCATCTGCGACGTTATAGGAACGTGACACAGCCATGGAAAACGAAGAAACAGCGCTGCCATTTGGGGTGTAACGCATTTCTGGATCATTGCCCAAGCGCCCAATAAGAATAATCTTGTTTAATCCAGCCATATCTTAACCGAACCTACTCATCAATCTTAATAATCATATGTCGAAGAACCATCTCTTGTAATTTTAAATTGGTATCCACGTCGACAACTTTTTCAGGCGCTAGGTTAAGCCGGCTGAAAATATAACTTCCCTCATTTTGATCGTTGATCGGATACGCGAGCCGTCGACGGCCCCAGTTTTCTTGATTGTCCACAACACCGCCACGATCACTAATCGCTTGATTTATATGCTCCAAAGCCAACGGTATTTCTTCATCACCAATCTCGGCACTCAAAACCAAGACCATTTCGTAAGATCGATCTTCCTTTGTGGTCATACCCACCTTCTAATAACAAAATTTGCCGCGTATTACCTCATTTCGCGTACGAGCGATTATATCACTCGCCACACCGATCCACCAATTCGCTTGCATGGATTACTAGATACACCAAATATTAATAGGCATCATCACTGATTCGGATCATTCAACCTGAAGATTCATCTAATTTCAACCAAGATGCTTCGACTAAAGCCATAAGCCCTCCAGAAACCAACGAATGTCCACCAGTGACAATCGGAATGGACGCATTTTGGATTTCTGAGACAAGATCTCTCAAGGAACTATCTTTGATTTGTTTTACCTCACCCAAATCTGCCCAAAAACGATCTTCCCGACTAGAGCTCAAACCCATATGTGCCAAAAGAACCCTGATATCAATAATCGCTGCGTCTCCTAATTGAGCCATCGAATCAAAAAATTTCGAAGAGCCAACTTGCTCCAAATAATATCCAAGTAAAGAACGTACTTCACCGGATTCAACACGCCCATTAGATTCCATGCCTCGCTCTTCTGAAAATATTCGGACCCTACAAGCCGTTTGTTTCTCTAAGTAGGACCAGGTGTGACTACCTACTCTCCCTGCGACCGTTAAGACCGCATTTGGATCAGTGAGTACCGCACTGACGTTTTCCAACCCCGGTGCGGTCACACTAACGTTACGGAGATACTCGTGAAGCGAAGGGCCTATTTGAGGATGCAAAGACAGGATACTTAAATCGATCGGGGTATCAATATCAAATTGGGTCATTACAGTTCTTGGCAATTCAACACCGGCGAATCCGGCATCATGCATGAGAACCTGAGCAAGGTTATTGTCTCGTGCTGGAAGTTCGGGTACTAAATCAAGTACGGAAGCAGGTTTAAAACCAATGATGTCGGCTGAAAACAAGTTGTTTGCAACCACTGTTTGTTCAGAACAATCCATCAAAACTTTAGCAAATTCAGACAATCCATTCGATCTCATCAATGGTCCACTACCTGCCCCCGCGGCAATAACAGAACCTAAATTGTGAGTATCAATTATTTGCCGAAGAGATTCCCCGAAATGAAAATTATCCCCCCCGTGCTCGAGGATCACATCGTCTTGCATTGTATCGCGCAAATCAGTTTGATCACTAACCAAAATAAGTGGTGAAAACATAGCAGTCTTACGAGCATCCGCAAACATATCTACAGCTGAGGCGGCACAAGCCGCATCAACAATTGATTCGATCACACTTTCACCTATCGGTCCAGCAAATAGAACTAATGGGATCTTAGACATCATTCTCCTCTACCAAATACCATCGCTTCAAACATATCCAATACATTCTATGGTTAATTTGTCAATTGAAAAGGCTCCGCTCCACAAACACAATCTTTAATAAGATGTTATAGCTAGATTGACTACTTGTTTCGTACGTGGTACAAAGTCAATGTAAATACGTAAAACTAGTATCTGGAAGAAGAAAAAATAATGCGGGATTTAATCAGATCGTCCCTCCACTTGGGGCGATTTTTTTTCAAAAACGAGGAAACCAAATAAAAACGGCCCTGAAAGACTGCAAGTAGTACGGGAGAATCCGATGAGATTAACTGGTGGTGAAATTCTTTGTAAAGCGCTTCTAGCAGAGGGAGTAGACCTCGTTTTCGGGTACCCCGGCGGAGCAATATTACCTTTTTATGACGACCTCGTACGTAACCCTGGATTAAAGCACATCCTCATCAGGCATGAGCAAGGAGCAGCTCATGCAGCAGATGGCTATGCACGAGCTACAGGGAAGGTTGGAGTTTGTTTAGCCACTTCGGGTCCAGGCGCAATAAACCTTGCAACCGGATTGGCAACAGCGAATATGGATTCAACTCCAATTGTCGCGATAACTGGGCAAGTCGCCCGGGCTGCAATTGGTAAAGATGCTTTCCAAGAAACTGACATTACAGGAATTACCCTTCCCATCACAAAACATAATTACCTTGTCATGACTGCGGAAGAGATCCCAAACGTAGTGAAAGAGGCATTCCATATTGCCCGAACCGGTCGTCCCGGCCCAGTATTAATTGATATTCCGAAAGATGTCTTTGTTGAGGAAGCTGAATACGTGAGCGCTCTTGACACGAATTTACCAGGATACAAACCTACGGTAAAAGGCAACAATTCTCAAATCAAACGCGCGGCAACCTTAATTAATGAATCCTCCAAGCCAGTCATTCTCGCTGGGCGTGGTGTGATGATATCTGAAGCCGAAAACGAACTTAAAAATTTAGCAGAACAAGCGCAGATTCCAGTCGTCCCAACGCTTCTTGGGATAGGCGGATTTCCGGGTACCCATTACTTGAACTTAGGCTTGATGGGAATGCATGGCTCAGCATATGCGAATCTTGCCGTAGATCAATCAGATCTAATTATCGGTATCGGATGTAGATTCGATGATCGCATTGTAGGACGTGTAAGTGATTTCGCCACTGGAGCCCAAATCATCCATATCGATATTGATCCAGCTGCAATTGGCCAAAATGTCCCTGCTCACGTACCAATAGTTGGAGATGCAAAAAGCATTCTCACTGATTTAGTGCCGCGAATTGACGGGAAAAACCGCAGCGATTGGTTACAACACGTAGATAACCTGAGACATGACCATCCACTTTTTATTCCAGAAAGTGAGAAACTCCTACCACAACACGTTATCCAAAGAATATTTGAGGAAACCAGTGGCAACGCGGTTGTTATCACAGGGGTCGGCCAACACCAAATGTGGGCTGCCCAATTCTACCTTATTGATAAACCGATGAATTGGATAACATCTGGCGGGTTAGGCACAATGGGCTACGAAGTTCCCGCAGCACTCGGTGCAGCATTGGGACGACCGGATGATCAGATTTGGTCGATATGTGGAGACGGTGGATTCCAAATGACTCTCAACGAACTCGCAACCATTCGTGATGAAAAAATACCAGTTAAGTTTGCGATCATCAACAACGGAAACCTTGGTATGGTACGACAATGGCAAGAGCTTTTTTATGACAAACGCTACTCACAAATAGATGTCAAAGGACCGGATTTTATTAAACTAGCTGATGCCTACGGTATGCATGGAATTAGAGTGACACGCAAAGATGACGTTAATGAAGCAATTCTTGAGGCGAATGCCCATCCTGGTCCCGTAATTGTCGACTTTGTTGTTGAAGCAGAGGAAAATGTATATCCAATGATTCCTGCGGGGCAATCAGTGAAAGAAATGGTGGAAGCACCGCGCCCGGTATCGGAGGCGCAGAGATGAAACGCCTGATCAGTGCTCTCGTCCAAGACAAACCAGGTGTAATGAACCGTATATCAAGCTTGTTCCGAAGACGTGGCTTTAACATTGAAAGTATTGCCGTTGGTCCAAGTGAACAAGAAGGGTTTTCTCGGATGACCATAGTAGCAGAGAATGCACCGACCGGCGCGGTAGATCAGCTTACCAAACAATTGTACAAAGTTGTTGAAGTCGTTAGGGCAACCGACATAACTGAGCAAGAAACAGTCGCGAAAGAAACAATTTTCGTTAAAGTTCGTGCGAATTCCGAAGCTCGGGCTGATGTAATACGCATAGCCGAAGTGTTAAAGGCGGAAG
>CEUS01081901.1_pt1 | contig 15441 bp, 16 predicted proteins | sample 427031 | NCBI WGS metagenome assembly CEUS01 (sample SAMEA2622837, study PRJEB7988) | marine metagenome | biome: marine biome (ENVO:00000447); feature: marine epipelagic mixed layer (ENVO:xxxxxxxxx); material: "saline water (ENVO:00002010), including plankton (ENVO:xxxxxxxx)" | depth 140 m | reverse complement strand
GCAGCTCGCGCAGCTGACGCACGTGGCGGTGGCGCTAGGTGCTAACGCAAGAGCGGCCGCGCCGCTCGTTCCTCAAGCAGGTGTTGGCGGCAGGGGCAGTGGCATCAGCATCCACGAGCCTACCTGAAAGATTAGGAGCAGACTCAGTGCAAACTTCGAACCTGGGGCGACTTGATCACGTAGCAATACCCATCGAGAACGTTCCCGACATGGTGTCATTCTATCGCTCCCTAGGCTTCACTGTGAGAGAAGGTGCTCAGACCATTTCGATTCACTTTGCGGACCAAAAGATCAACTTCCACCGTCCTGATTTTTGGCAAAGTGGGACTTTCACACTTCGAGCCCCAGCTGCCGAACCGCCGTGTGGTGACTTTTGCTGGGTATGGGAAGGATCTGAAGCCTCTCTGAGAGAGATCCTGCGCGGTGCCGGAGCCGAGATTGAGGTGGAGGGACAAAGACAAGGGGGTCGTGACGGCGGGGATGCCGTTGGCCAGAGCATTTATACCAGGGATCCCGACGGCAACCTCCTAGAGTTCATCCGCTACTGAGCTTACAGATACAGACTATCAGGCCTCACATCGGTTGATATGAACCGGCTCTGTGAACATTTCTCTGCAGCGCTCCTTCGGGAATTCCTGGCCAATGTGCTCAGTAGGAAGCCAACCCCGTCGGCTATTCATAATTGACCGAATCTCGAAGATCTCAGTGTTGTCTCTGCCCACAGACCGTGAGAGCACCCTGACAACTGCGCCCTGGCACTCCATACCCTGACTGGCAGGACCGCCACCTGCAAGTCGCCCGACGACCCTCAATCGTTCCGGACTCGCCCACAATGCTGGTGTGACCACGACCATCTCACTGTCCCGGCAGCCGGTAACGTGATACATGCCTCCTACTTCCTGGCCAAAGACGTGACCAGACGTGGCCAACCAAAAACCCAAAGCTATGGTTAGCAGCGCGCAACGGTTACCCACTTCCGGCCTTATTTTCTTGAGGATGTTGGGACTTATGACTTTGGATATTCAAACCAGAAGCAGCCATAAAGATACGGTCGCCCAGAACAAAACCTGGCTTCCAGTAACCGCAGTCAGTGTCATTCAAACAGGCTCCAGTCGAATGAAGTACCTAGGTGGAAATCCAGTTACAAGACGGAAACCAAAGCTCAAACCGAACTGGTCATTGAGGCTTTGACGTTCTTCTTCTGTTGCTGGAAGCGCTAGGTAATTCCGCTTTGTGCCATTCAGATCAACCTGGACACTCGGGTTCTGGCGGACTCTCCGGTACCAAGCTCGCGGCCAATGGTTGACCGCCACGAATAGCTGATTGTTGAGTTCCAGACGCGAGAGTACCCGCTCGTGCCTGCCACCATCAGAATCCTCTGTCGTGATTACCAACGTGTTCGCGGAGGATGGCTGAAAATAACCCAGAGCCGACTCAGCAGCAGCCACGATACCCACGTAGATGAGCAACAGCAGCAACGGAAGCTTAACCCAGGCATTACCGGTAGTATTCATCATGGAAAGGTCGGCAAACGGTTAAGGCCAGCCAGGCTCAGCAGGAAGCAGGGGGAGTCAATCGCAGAGACTGACTCCCCCGAGCTGAATCTGCAGGACCGATTCAGGTATCAGCCACCTCAATCGATTTCGTGGATGCGAACATTTCTGAACCCGACCCGTCCTGCCCCGTACTGAAGCGCTAATGGTCCGCTACGAAACTGATCATCTCTCGTGTCGACCGTCTGAACACCATTAAGAGTTACGACAAGGCGGGAACCTTCTGCCCTTATCTGGTAGGTGTTCCACTTCCCTCCCGTATTGAGCCAAGGTCCCGGCTCGGCCAGGTGCACAATGCCACCCGTCCGATATGTCTGATCCGCCCGCGTATCATAGATGTTGACCTCATACGAGTTTCGGTCGTTAACGCTCTGGGCATCTGCGCAACGAATGAAGATCCCACTGTTAGCTGGCTCGTCTACCCAAAACTCCAGACTCAGCTCGAAGTCGTCATATGACTCTTCAGAAACCAGAAAACCACTTCCACTGTCGGCGAAGACCGCCCCATCACCGAGCTCCCAGTTCGCATTGCCCAGCACTTCCCACCCATCGAGGTTTGTGCCATCGAAGAGTGTGGTCCACTGCCCTTGTACGCTCACTGGGGTCCCAAGCGTAACCAGAGCGAGCAAAAAAGTCGCTCCCATTGTGAGCGAATATCTCATACTGACCTCCTCAGGTTGTCTCTGTTATCCACCCTCTAGGCAGAAATGCTGCACCCGAAGCCTCAGCTACGCAAACACGCGAATGAACTTCGGAGTCTATGTCTAGAAAAAGGAACCTCTAGCAGCTCCCGCGATGGTTATGAGAACCTTATGTTCGCAGGCCTCATTGACTCAAACCAAACATCGGTGCGTGATGCAGAAGCTCTCTGCCCAAGCTGGTTGGACTTTAGCCATCGTCGCCGGAGCAATAGCTGTGCCGGTCGAAGCGTGCTCGGAACAGACTGCTGGCAGACAATTAGATACTTCGGTGCCATTAACCTACTACATCGCTGAAGCGTTACCGGAAGCGGGCGCACGCGAAGGAGACCGCACACTCGCTCGGTGGGCACTCGAAGCCTGGGCAAGGCAAACCAATTCCTCGATCGCAATCGAGCCCGGGCCCGAGGAGACTGCAACAATCCGAGTTTACTGGGTGCCAGCAGGCACAGGACTTTATGGAGAGATGAGGTCACGTGTGACGGACGGGCGACGCGCTGCCGACGTATTCGTGCACCCAGATACCGACGGCCTTGGACGAGACATCGCACTCGAAGCAAGAACTGATCCGCTGTTCAGGGATGCCATCGTCTACCTGACCTGCGTCCACGAAATCGGTCATGCTTTTGGACTCAGCCACACCAGCGACTTCGGTGACATCATGTACTCGTTCCAGTATGGTGGCGACTTTGTCGCCTACTTCAAGCGCTTTAGAGATCAGCTCGGCATGCGAGAAGACATCCGTCGAGTGTCGCCCTTCTCAGAAGGAGACAGCGCAACCTTCAGAGCTCTATATCCGTCAGATTAGGCGTCACTGTCCCTGAGTTGAGCCACGCAGAGTGGGAGCTATATGAGACGCGTAGTTCGCGTTAGTTCTCCGGTCAACGCTAATGCGGTCGTCGTAGAACCGGCAGACCACATGATCGACCCAAGCTGTCTCAACGAACTGCCACGTCATCTCAAAAGTATGCTCATCCCACCACTGTCCATGAGCAACAACCTTCATGTCATCGGCCTGATACTGATGATGCAACTTATTACCAGTAATGCTCGTCGTACCTTCGATCCAGTCCCTCAGGCCGACCCGTACTAGGTGCTCTCCTCGGTGATCCGCCAACCGGAAGTTTACCCGGGCATCTGAGAAATCGAGTCTGATCGTGGAGACGCTGTCATCATTAGACTCCATGATAAACGTGCTTCCCGATACCTGAGGCACCAACGGCGATGTCGTATGGCGAGCAAATGGCAACAGTCTGAGGTTCTCGATCCTGTTCTGGAGCTCATTGGTTGCCACACCCTGAGACGCGGGGTCTGCATCACTAAACGCTGCGGGAAAGTGATCAAAAATCACGGAGTGGAATGGTGACCCCCTAGGCACTCCGGCCGTGATTGCAAGAACGGCATCATGTTCTGGAAATACAATGGAGTACTGGCCAAATGCGCCCGAGGCGTAGTAAGCGTTGGCGGACTCCTCTAACCACCACTGGTAGCCATAATCGCCGGCTGGTACCTGAGCCCGTGTTGCTTCTTCGACCCAGCTTCTCGGCAGTACCTGCTGGCCGTCCCACCGGCCTTTATTGAGGTGCAGAATGCCGAGCTTCAACGAATCAGCTGTCATCCAAGTCAGTCCATTGCCACCCGAGCTGATACCGTTTGGGCTGGCACCCCAGTTTAAGCCTGAGATACCAAGTGGCTGGAACACGCGCGGCTCAAGGTAATCTCGGACAGCCTCACCAGTGGTTTTCGTGACGATAGCGGACAGCATAAAGCTCAGTGCGCTACTGTACAGAAACTCAACACCGGGCTCCTTAACAACCGGAATCTTAAAGAATTCCACAACCCAGCTCGTCCTGATCGGCCGGAATACGGATCCAGAAACGGTCTCGGCGTGCCCGGCCTGCATTGTCAGTAGATCCCGAACGCTCAGGGCTGCAAGCTCGTCGCTCACAACATCTGGCAGTTCGTCTTTGAAGAAAGAAATGACCTTGTCTTCTAGGCCAAAGTGCCCCTCTTCAATAGCAAGGCCAACACCGCAGGCAGTCACGCTCTTAGTTAACGAATGCATGACGTGGGGTCGATGATTCTCGTAAGGCCAACTCCACCCTTCCGCAACAACCTTTCCATGGCGATACAGCATGAAGCTGTGCAAATCTAAATCGTTCGCGAACACCTCATCGATAAAGTTGAGTACAACGCGGGAATCCACGTTTGCTTCGCTGGGCGAGCCGCGCGTCAGACCATCTTCTTCAATTCTTTGCGCGCCAAACTCAATCGATGGTGTGAACGCCGCGGCGGGCAGCAGTGACCGGCCAGCACCTGCAGCCGCAATCGTATGAACAAATTGTCGTCGTGACACTCGGTGTTGCGACCTGGACATGTCCATTCTTCCCCGTCCTCTACGTCGATGCAGTCTTCCAAGATCGCCTTCTTTATAACCCGTACGCACTCAATCTGACAGCCTCACAAGGCTGTCTTTATTTATGCCGAGCCTCCATCACTACTTCCCATTAGCTTGTCGGACTCGGCTGGCGATTTATGCTTCGACCAACGATTCAAGACGACCGGAGCAGCAAGGCTCACCAGGGCGAGGCACCAGAGTGTAACAGCTACAGGAGAATCAAAAAGTACACCCCACTCCCCCCCGGACAGGGCCATCGCCCTCCTGAGGTTTCTTTCCATCAAAGGCCCGAGCACCAGGCCTAGGACAACCGGAGCTAGTGGGAAATCAAGCTTTCGCATAAGGTAACCGACAACCCCGAAGAGCGTCATAAGCACAAGGTCAAAGGAGCTGCGATTCACAGCGTACACGGCAACAAATGCGATTGCAGCGACCCCAGGAATCAGGAACCAACGTGGCAGCCTAAGTGCACGAACGAAGACACCGACAAGCGGCAAGTTCAGCAGGAGGAGAAACGCATTACCGACGAACATAGAGGCAGCAAGCCCCCAGAAGATGTCCGGCTGCTCTTCGATTAGAAGCGGCCCGGGTGTAATCCCAAACGCTAGCAGTGCGCCGAGGAGGACCGCAGTCGTTCCGCTGCCTGGGACGCCCAACGTAAGCAAGGGAATCATCGCTCCGCTCACCGAAGCGTTGTTTGCAGCTTCCGGACTAGCCACTCCACGCAAATCACCACTGCCGAACTTTCCGGTCGAGCCCGCCAGGCGTTCTTCGGTCGAGTAAGCGAGAAAGGAGGCGATGGTGCCTCCAGCGCCTGGGAGCACGCCCACCAGAAAGCCGAGACTGCTAGCGCGGATGAGGGTCCAACTACTATCAGCGAACTCTCTGAACGTGATCATGACCCGGCCGAAAGATGCCGCTACCGACCGGCCACCTTCACTCTCTTCTAGCAGGTAGAGTACTTCGCTTACGGCGAAGAGTCCGATGGTAACAACCACGAAGTCCATCCCATCGAGAAGCTCAATTCGCCCGAACGTGTAGCGTGGAATCGCACTTTGAGGATCCAGTCCCACGGTTGCAAGCCAAAGGCCTAGCCCAGTTGCAGCTAGGCCTCGCACAAGACTCCCCCCAGAGAAGCTAGACAATGCCGAGAACGCGAATACCATCAGCGCAAAATACTCTGCCGGCCCGAAGCGGATTGCCCAACTAGACATAATTGGCGCGAAAAAGACGAGTGCGATTATAGAGCACATGCCTCCCACGAAAGACGCGATAGCCGACATAGCCAGTGCAGGCCCTCCACGTCCCGCTCTCGTTAGAGCGTAGCCATCGAGTGCAGTGACAACTGCAGATGCCGTACCGGGAACGTTCAAGAGAATCGTACTAATCGAGTTCCCGTATTGGGATCCGTAGTAGATCCCTACAAGAAGAATGAGTGCCGACTCGGGGGGGATGCCAGTCGCGAACGTGACAGGAATGAGGATCGCGATTGCGTTGATTGGCCCGATGCCTGGGAGCATACCGACGACCGTGCCCACGATTACGCCACAAAGCACCAGTAGGACGTTCAGCGGAGCAAGGGCCACAACCAAGCCCTCTAAAAGGGGAGTTAGCGCAGCCATACTGAACCAATTGGGAGCGGAAGCGCGAGCACTTGGACGAAAAAGAGCCAAAGGACGACTGACAGTGCCGCTGCTGCTGCAAGGCCACGTCTCAGGGGTGCCCCATACAGATGTGATAGGCCCGCGACGACAACCATTGTAGAAATCACGAAGCCCAGCGCCTGGAGGGCTAAGGGGTAAAAAAGCAAGGCCATCACCGCGCTGATGAGCTTGGCTAGGACTCGACGATTGGGCCAAACTACATCGGCTTTTGGCCGGATCACGGAGATAAAGCCAGCCATCAGGAGCATACTAGCTACGACGATGGGAAGAGCCTTTGGGCCAATTGGGTCCGCCATGAAGCTCACTTCAAACGTGGAGGCCTCAAGGCCGACAGCGGCACCAATGACGACGAGGAAGACGCCAGCGATGCGCGCGCGCATCATGGTATCAATCCGATCTGCCGCGACATCGTCCGGAATTCGTCAACCTGTGAGCGCACGAACAATTCGAATTCATCCCCCACCATGAAAAACGGTTGGAGTCGGCTCCTAAGACGCATCTCTTCCCACTCGTCCGAAGCTGCCACACGACGCAGCACCTCAACCCAGCGATTGTACTCTGCATCTTCGATATCACCGGGGACATAAAAGCCACGCCATGTGACCCAAGAGACGTCGATACCTGATTCTCTAGCTGTCGGAACCTCTGCGAGCGTGCCTTCCAGGCGTTCTGGTGCCAGCACAGCGAGTACTCGTAGACGCCCAGCTGCCACCTGTCCTTCGACCTCGGAGGCCTCGCCTGAGAAAACCTGAACGAAGCCACCCAAGAGTGCAGTCATCGCCTCACCGCCTCCGTCGAAGGGCACATAGCGGATCTGACGAGCATTGATTCCGACGTAGTCGGCCAGCAAGAGAACTTTGATGTGATCTTGACCGGCAACAGCCGAGCCACCTGCGACGACAAGCGCTGCAGGATCATTGCGCCACGTTGAGAGCAAGTCTTCTAGGGTACGCCATGGTGCATCAGCGGCGACTGCCAGAATTCCATATTCGGTGCCCAATGCGCCTATCCACCGCACGTCGTCCTCTGTGAGGCTGCCATACTGACCCTGCGCAAGGCGCACAGTAGTCGAAGGGCTCGCAGCCACAAGAAGCGTCGGGTCACTGGCCCTTTGCGCCACTACGCGTGCATAAGCCACCCCGCCACCTGCACCAGGCAGGTTGGTCGTCCTCACGAATCCCGGAGCAATCCCCAATTCAGAAAGAACGGTTGCCACCGAGCGGCATGTAAGGTCCCACCCCCCTCCAGCGTTGGCTGGCGCGAGGCACTCCCACCCGCGTGCGTCCTCCGCGGGTGCGGAGCATGAGAGGCACAGAACTAACAGGGTTCCAAGCAACACGACATGCGGAATTCGGACAGGCAAAAGTCTCATCCCGGAAGTCTTTCAGGGACAATGGGCTCAAACAAGTGAGCTTCTATCTTAAAGTTAGAAAGTTTTTCCGATGCGCTACTCGCTGGCTGCTGCCACTCCAGCAAAATACTCACGCATCCCTGCCATACGCTCTTCGGCATCCGGCCAGTCAGCTGCCACCTGCTCCACATATGTTAGGAGACCCGGCTGTCCAAGACCCTCTCGAAGCTCATGAATCATGTGCTCGACCTTGCAGTAAACCACGAGCATCTCACTACTCACCGCTCGGAACATCTCAGGTTCGATAGCGCCATGCACGACGAACGATGCGGCCATATCCCAGTAGCTGCTAACCATCCGCACGTATGTGTACTCCTCAGTCTGTGCAACTGCCGCGTAGTCTTCCACAGACTGAGGGTTAAAGGAAAAAGCCACCCAGGTTCTAGCCTCTCGGAGCTTCTCCTCTCGACGCAGTTCGTACAATCGCATCAAGGACTGGGCACTCTCGTGGGGTGTACTCAAGGGGAACTCCATCAGGTTGGGTCGTCTGGTCTAAGAAGCTCATTATCTAAGGGCCCAACAAGGCAGAAGGAAGGGCCAGGGTTCGGCGGGGCCAAATCCGTGCGCCTAACTGATCTGTCCCGTATCCTTCATCAGTATCCGGAAATGCCGATGGAACCCTTAAGCAAACTGATGGGGGGCAACACACTGCCAGAAACATCTGGCAGCCTCTAAATAGCTAGCCAATGGTGACCTCCTTAAAGAACCCTCTCCCCAGTCACTTGTAATAACAAGCAAGCCCTTTCAGGAAGGCACTCTCTCATGAGAAACACCTCAATAATCCCCTTTTACCTGACCCTCGCTACTCTGATCACAGGCCACCTTGGATGGCCATCAAATAGCGTAGCCCAAGTAGGTAACGTGACGCTCTACGAGGGAGCAACCCTGATCGTCGGTGACGGTTCGTCCATCGAAAACTCTGCCTTTATTGTCCAGAATGGCAGGTTTTCTCGAGTCGGTAGCAGCGGCGACATCGAGGCCCCAGATGGTGCTGCTCGTGTTGACCTGAGTGGCAAGACCGTAATGCCCACCATTGTCGATACTCATACCCACATAGGTATAGGGGCCGGGACTGATGCATGGTTGGATGGGCAGGCCCAGCGCACCGACCTCATCAGTGAGTTACACCAGTACGCCTATGCCGGTGTTGCTGTAGTTACAAGCATGGGATGGGTCTCAGAGCCGGCGTTTCAGGTGCGTGCCGAGTACCATCCGAATGCAGCTCGTCTTCTAGTGAGTGGACGGGGTGCGAGCGTTCCGCTCGCTCACGAGCCAGAGACCATCAGGCGTCACGAAGCAGGGTTGCCGAGCAGGTTTGAGGAGGACAGCAACGACGTTACCAGCTGGATCCATAATGAGCGACAGGCGAAGCTTTATGTTCGGGAACGGGCAAGCCAGAGGGTCGATCACATCAAACTATGGGTCGATGATCGGCTTGGCGCCGAACTCCTGATGAGCCCTGAGATTTACGGGACCATCATTGATGAAGCCCATAAGCATGATATCCCGGTATATGCGCATATTTGGCATATGCGGGACGCAAAGGGAGTAGTTCGGGCGGGGGCCGACATGCTCGCCCATCCCGTTAGAGGCGCATACATCGACGATGAATTTGTCCAACTGATGAAGGACAACAATACGGTCCAACAAACAAACATGTGGATCCCTTGGTCATATACCATCACACTCGAAGATGGCCCGACGTTTTGGGAAGACCCTTTGTACCTAGAGATGGCCACTTCCCAGGATATAGATCGCTTTTATGAAATAGCGGTTAACGGACCACAACCCAGAACACATGAGGGACAGGCTCCTAACGTGGACGCCTTGGCTCTTAATTCTTTGATCTACGACAGAATCGTAAGGAATACGGCAAGGCTATACGACGAAGGAATTAAGATTGCTCTGGGCACAGAGGGATGGTCATTCAGTACATCTGGCGGGTTCAACGGGCACAAGACCCTAGAACTGTTGGTCAAAGATGTGGGACTGACACCTGCACAGGCGATTCCGATTGCAACCAGAAACTCGGCGGAAGCTTTAGGTCTGAATCACCTTGGGACGGTGGAACTAGGTAAGACCGCTTCGTTCATCGTACTAACAGCCAACCCGCTTGATGAAATCACTAACACACGACAAATCGATGATGTCTACTTGTATGGTCACAGGGTAGACCGTGAGATGATCAGAAGAACATATTTTTCAGAGAGCGTGAACCCACCAGATCCGATCAACGACTAGTTCCTCACCGCTTCTAATATGGGAGTGCTCCATATGCACAACACTAGAGTCTCCAAATTCTTATGGACATCCACTTTCTTTGCCTTGGCAAGCTGCAGCGGGGCTGGCCAAGCGGAGTGGCAAGAGGCGTTTCCAACCTTCACCAAGCATACGATTGCTGAGTTGGATGGGGGATCCTATGCGGTTGCCTTCGACGTGGATCGTGATGGGATGGAAGACATTGTGGCATTTCCCGGAGGCACGGATGGAGACCTCATGTGGTTCAAGAACCCGACATGGGAAAAATTTACCATCACCACACAAACTGAAAGACTCATCAACATGGCCCCGTATGACATCGATGGAGATGGGGACCTAGACATCGCCACCGCTAGTGAATTCGCCCTAAACGACTCTAACAACGGAGGATTAATTCATTGGATTGAAGCGCCGGATGATCCAACTACAAACCAGGAGTGGACTCTCCATTACATAGATGCTGTCCCCACATCACACAGAATGAGATGGGGGGATATAGACGGTGACGGGGGGAAAGAACTCCTGGTGCTTCCGATTATTGGGATCGGCGTCACCGGCCCCGAATACATTGGGCCATCAACCTTTCGAGCTTATCGGATTCCTGGTGACCCCACCGGTGTTTGGGATCAGCAGGTGCTAGATAACTCCCGCCTAGAGGTAGCACATGGTATGAGTGTAGTGGATTGGGACGGCGATCCTACTGCAGACATTCTTACAGCCAGCCTCGACGGCGTCTGGCTATTCCAACCAGGACTGGAAGGCGAACCTCAGCATATCGGAGCTGGGCTTGACGCCCCACGCCCGAATCGAGGGTCTAGTGAGGTCGGGCTAGGAACCCTGGGTGGGGGCGGCGAGCGCTTCATCGCCACTATTGAGCCGTGGCACGGAACTGACGCTGTTGTATATACACCAGGCGGCTCAGACGCAGGCCTCTGGTCTCGCGAGGTGATCGGGACAGAGTTTGAAGGCGGACACGCGTTAAGAGCGGCCGACCTGAACGGCGACGGATACGACGAGATCGTAGCGGGAGCCCGAGGCGGGGATTGGGCTCTGATGATCTACCGATATCTGCCGACCTCTGACTCCTGGGAGAACATTCCACTGGATATCGGGGGTGTCGCAGTCTCTGGTCTATTCATCAGTGATATCACTGGCGATGGCGCACTCGATATCCTTGCCATCGGAGCAGCCACCGACAACGTCGTTCTATACGAAAACTCGCCGTAAGCCCATCGGCTAAACAAATGCCACAAGCCTCTTAGTCCTTGTAGCCCAAACCCTTATGGCACGAAGCCGACCTCACGTGTAGGTTCGCCGGATTCCCGTCAGCACACAGTCGTGTGTTCTCTGCTCCTAGGTCTTTGAAATGCGCCGATACAGAACATTAATGGGCATGGTCTTGTTGTTAGCTGCCTGCGGAGGCGGCAGTACTACTGGCCCGAACTCTGATATTTCGACCCCCACAGCAACAAGCATCGAGTTATCTGGTTCTGAGGTCACCTTCGACTCACTAGCTGCTACAACTCAACTGACAGCCACTGTTAAAGATCAGAACGGTCAGATAATGGCAAACGCCATAGTGGCTTGGTTTACATCCAATAGTTTAGTCGTCACGATATCGTCCGAAGGCCTGGTCACATCGGTCGCCAACGGTCCTGCCACCATTACTGCAACTTCTGGATCGGCGAGTGCAACCTTGAGCGTAACTGTGGCAGCTACTCTTTCGACCGCCGGAGCATGGACTTCAATCGCTGCGGGCAACATGCACACCTGCGGGATAACAATCGCTAACGATGGGTACTGCTGGGGAGACAATGTTTTTGGTGAGCTCGGTAACGGCTCAGCCAGTTCCTTCCCGCTCAATATCCCGGCCGAGGTCAGTGGCGAGCGTGCCTGGGCTTCAATCAGTGCTGGCAACAGTTACACCTGTGGCGTAACGACAGCCGGGGGTGGGTACTGCTGGGGATTCAATGACCGTGGCTGGCTCGGTGACGGCTCAACCACTGACAGCAATGTCCCGGTCGACGTCAATGGTGGGCACACGTGGACTTCTATCACGGCCGGGGGTGGGCACACCTGCGGCGTGACAACTACAGACGCCGGGTACTGCTGGGGATTCAATGACCGTGGTCAGATCGGTGACAACTCATTTACTAACGCCAATGTCCCAGTCGAAGTCAGTGGCGGACATGCCTGGGCTTCCATCAGCGCCGGCAGCGGACACACCTGCGGTACAACGATAACTAGCAATGGATACTGCTGGGGGTACAATGGTTTTGGCGGGCTCGGTAATGGCTCAGAGACCGACAGCAATATCCCAGTAGAGATTAGTGGTGGGCACACTTGGACTTCTATCACGGCCGGGGGTGGTCTTACCTGTGGCATAACGACAACCGGGAATGGATACTGCTGGGGGTACAATGGTTTTGGTGAACTTGGGAATGGCTCAGAGACTGACAGCAATATCCCGATAGAGATTAGTGGTGGGCATACCTGGGCTTCCATCAATGCCGGCAACAGTTACACCTGTGGTGTAACGACAGCTGGGGGTGGATACTGCTGGGGATTCAATGACGATGGCCAACTGGGTAACGGTACCACTGATTTGCCCCCAGGTTTGACACCCACAGAGATCAGTGGTGGGTATACCTGGGCTTCAATCAGTGTTCGCCAAGACCACACCTGCGGCGTAACAACTGCCGATGACGGGCACTGCTGGGGGGGTAATGGAGTTGGCCAGATCGGTGACGGCGAGGCTACGGTCACTAGCAGGCTGACTCCTGTTGAAGTCATCACTCCGTGGGCCCCGTAAGGGCAAGCACGGCCCTGAAGTAAAAGACAAGGCCCCGCGAGCACGAATAATAAGCTTGCGGAACCTTGTCTTTCCTTACGCCGGGCAGGACACTCTAACCCGTGACCTCATGCCCCTGAGGCAAAGGGTAAAACCCTAGTTCTTTCTGTATTTTACTTTCACTAGATGATAAGCGTCCTCGGATGCTGCGCGTTGGCTTCAAGAAAGGTTAGCTTCGACCCTAGTTCCTCTGCAGTCGGCTGCACGTCGCCGTTCGCATCGGTCACCCGGGACGTCACGGTGTGCTCACCCGGGGTGGCATTGTCCCACGTATAGTTGAAGAATTTCCACCCGTAGGTCTCGCTCATCGTCGCCGGGTCGAGAGTTGCCGGCCGCCACGGGCCATCGTCTATCCTGACCTCGACTGACTGAATGGGTGTGCCGTCGTTCAACACTACGCCAAACACGTTGTGCCGGCTGCCATCGGTAGTCACCCGTGCGACAAACGACTTCAAACGCATCTTGCTGATCGCCGTCTCTTTCCATTTCATCTCACCGTTAACCATCTCGCCCTTCAAGGTCCGGTAGGAACGGGCCTGCCACCTCCCAAGATATTGATCTTCCTGAACGTGGATCTCAGAGAGCCATTTCACGTTTGGCGCACCGTACCACCCAGGGACCAGTAGCCGAAGCGGACTCCCCTGGTGCATGGTGAGCGGCTCGTCGTTCAGCGAGTAGGCTAGTAGGGGGCCATCTGACAGAGCCTGGTCTCGTTCGAGGCTTCGGCCGTAGTGTTGATCTACGGTGAACGTGGTCCCCCGGAAATCCACATCCTCCTCGCCGTAGTCGGCGCCAAACAAGACGAACTCACGCGCCTCTGACTGCACTCCCGCTCGCTCTAGGACCGCCCGCAAGGGAACGCCCTGCCAGCGGCCATTGCTCGAAAGACCATTTACTGGGCCCCGATTTCCCGAGCACTCGAACCCGAAGACGAGTTCACGACTCGGCATCTCCTGAAGATCAGCAAGCGAGAGTTCTAATGGTCGGTCTACCAGTCCAGAAACTCGCAGTCTGTAAGCCGCCGTGTCGATCTCAGGGTGACCGTAATGCTGTGTGGTGAAGAACTGGTCGCTCGGAGTGAACAGTCCGTTGATGGTTCGAACATCGAGAAGCCGTCGGTCGGGTGGGCGGTCGAATATGTAGTTTTCTGGTAGGTCGGTGAAGGGCACCAGGGTCTGTTCTTGCATGAGGGCAGGAAAAGCCCATTCCGGTAGACCGAGGACACCCAACCCCGCTAGAGCCGCGCTTTCTTTGAGCATTTCGCGACGAGTGGTCTTTTTTGTCATGTCGGATACCTCTCTAGGAACGTTCTCGTTGCCGGATCAGAGTATGTCTCCCGCGGTCTGCCGTGCGGCTCCCGCAGATACTGGTTTAGTTCACCCCTCTAAATGCCAGTTTGAGCAGCCTACCTGTGCAGTAGGCACGCGTCAAATACAGGTCTCTTTGAGAGAGGCAGACAACTCTCCGGATAGGACGACAATCGGAAGCAATGAAGGGGATGCAGAGATGATCCCAATCAAGATATAGGTCCATATCTCAGGAGTTCGCGTAGCAGAGATGACAAGATTGCATAGTCCATAAGTCCTTGTAGTACTTATCTTTACTAAGTATGTCCTACAGAAACGTAATATGTGATACCACGCTCTGGCAGCAGGTGACCATACCTCTGTCCCAGCTGTATCTCACTAGGCGCTTCCTATAGCCTCTCACTTCTTAGGAACAAAGTCAGGCAGAGTTCATTGGCGTCATACTGAGTCTGCACCGATGTATCTGTACTCGTTTGGCTAGTGCAGCCCCTGCTCGAATACGAGTTCGGCATGACGGCATCATCAACGAAAAAGCATACACCCACCCTTCTCATCGTCTGCAGCATATATAAGCTGGCTAAAACCTCATATGATCTTTGAGGGGAGGTATGTGAGTAGCGATGATGGACTCAACACTAGGAACCCGGCTCGCCATGGCAAAGACAGCGAGCGGGCATGACACAGGCCGTGCTCGCCAGCCTGCTGGGGCTAGGTGCCGCCTCTAGGATAAGCGACTGGGAATCGGGGCGCACAGCACCTACAGCTGCGACCATCGTGCGATTACCACACGTACTCGGTGTCAACGGTCACTGGCTCCTGACAGGTTACCGGGCCGATGGCAGTCGGTGAGGAAAACAACGAAGCTCAGATTGAAGTTGCCAGAAAGATTCTCAGTGGTGACGTTTCGGGAGAGGTGATGGATATGATTGCCGGGGGGCCTGACCCTGTCCAAGTCGCTAGTGAAGCAGCGCACGCTGCTGCGGTGGCCAAAACACTCGCTGACTCACCCGAAGAAGCGACGCCTGAGGACACTGCCCATCGGCCACCAGAACCATCCGAAAATCTGAAGGACTAGGTCGGGACCGACCTGTTTCTAACAGAGCGGATGGTCGGCTACAACTAATATATCTAGTTCACATGCGCTAACCTTAAACGGCCGTATGATACGTTCCCTTGATTAGCGTGCGAGGGAAATACGCCGTAACCTCATCCGCCTTATAGCCCAAACACGAGTGGATTTACGAATCCAACACTGTGATGAAGGACCACTCCTACACAGACCAACCGTTTGATGACTTTC
>CEUS01037841.1_pt1 | contig 15452 bp, 7 predicted proteins | sample 427031 | NCBI WGS metagenome assembly CEUS01 (sample SAMEA2622837, study PRJEB7988) | marine metagenome | biome: marine biome (ENVO:00000447); feature: marine epipelagic mixed layer (ENVO:xxxxxxxxx); material: "saline water (ENVO:00002010), including plankton (ENVO:xxxxxxxx)" | depth 140 m | reverse complement strand
TAGAGACTCTTTCTCTTAACTCGGGTCCAGTTACATCAGCTAGCCCTCTAGCAGCTTGGTCTAACGAAGAAATAATACCTTTGAGCTCTTGTCTTTGAGAACCTAGAATTTCCACAAGACCACCCATGACGATCTGGAGATTCTGAAAACTTCCGTTCACAGCAGCAATATTAGAATCAGAAAGGAGTGCGGCAATCTGGTCTAGAGCCAACTCTCCTTTTTCACCCAATGTCTCTGTGTCATCAAATAAACCTTTTGTAGCTTTTCCTTGGATATTGGTTCCAGATGAAATATCTCCTGGACCATCACCTGGGACTATCATAACAGTTTTGGGGGACGTAAGTCCTGTGCTCCCTATTTGTGTCCGAGACCCCTCTGGAATTCGCCATTGGCCTTCGATTTCTAGAATCACCACGACGTTGTTTGCATCACTTGTCAAATCGAAGTCATGCACCCGACCCACATTAACGCCACGCATCTGTACAGGATCACCCTTGCGTAGCCCCATAACGTTCTCAACAGTGGTAGTGACCTTGTATCTGCCACGGAAAGTAGCAGGATCCGTTAAGAGATAGAGCAAGTATATAGTCGCAGCCAAACCCATGATAACAAACAATCCGACCCTAACAACTCCTTTGCTAGGTTGCTGGGGAATGACATTCTCTATCTCCTGATCCATATCGTCCTGTTCAGCCTGTATCTCCAATGGATACTCCAGTTATATGTGTTTTATCTGACTTCTAAAACATCTAGGGCTGCAATAGCGGCAGCTCGATCAGCAAATGCTCTAACTACCGGATCATCACTCATATTAAATGCTTCAGGTGTTCCAGAGAAGCGAATTTTTCCACCCTCTAACATTGCAACTCGATCGCACATGTCCAGGCCTCCTTCCACATCGTGGGTCACAAGAAGAGAGGTCGTGTCTAGTTCATGTGACAATCGTCTAATCAATCTTTCTATAGCAGCGGTGTTTACGGGATCAAGCCCTGTAGTGGGTTCGTCCCATAAAAGAATCTCAGGACGACCCGCAATAGCTCTAGCTATCCCCACTCGCTTTTTCATCCCCCCAGACAATTCAGCTGGTAATTTTCCTAAAACTTGACCTGGCTCAAGATTAACTAGCTCGAGAGATTCCCAAGCTTGACGCTCAACATCAATTCTACTCATATCGCGAAGGATATTTTCAGAAATTCCCATTTTGACATTCTCGAATACAGTTAGTGAGTCAAAAAGAGCGGCATATTGAAATACATATCCTATGTTATCTCTAATCTTTTCAAGTGAACGTCGGCCTCCAAAATAGACCGAGTCACCAGCAACCCGAACATCTCCCCGATCAGGGATGATCAACGCCATAGTCGTTTTGAGTAGAACACTCTTACCTGTACCTGAAGGCCCAAAAATAGCAAACATCTCACCTTTTTGAACTGAAAGATTTACTCCAGACAACACAGGAGTATCGAATGCTTTAAAGACATCCAGATACTCAATGACGGGCTCAGACCCATTACTGTGACGTGACACCGATATACTCCTACTGTAGGAAGAGTGGGGGGAACATGGCATCAATAATTAAAATCGTAAGAGTCATAAAAACTACTGACTGAGTTGTAGTTCTCCCTACTCCCTCTGCACCCCCAGAAGTTCTTAGGCCCATGTGTATAGCAATTATGGGTATTGCAACACCGAAAACAAAAGCTTTAAGGAGTGAGTAGAACAAATCGTATGAGTGCCAAAAAAGTCTGGCCCCGTAAAAGAAAGTTTCAGGCCCCAATCCTAAGGTGAATTGTGCGGAAAACATTCCAGTCAGTATTCCAACAACGTCTGCAACAGCCACTAGTACTGGCATAGAAATCATTAGGGCAAGCACGCGTGGCGCAGCCAGGATTTCTATCGGATCACGACCTACAGAATAAAGAGCATCAATCTGTTCAGACACCTTCATAGTACCCAGTTCTGCAGTGATCCGTGCTCCTACCCTGCCAACAATAACTATTGCTGTAAGTACAGGACCCATCTCCAAAATCACGCTTTCTACAACCACAGACCCCATAACATAGAGTGGCAAATTGCTTTGCATCTGGTAACCACCCTGTTGACTGGTAACAACTCCGATGAGCCCGGCAGCTACTACAACAATTGGAACACTCTGGATTCCAACTACAAAAATCTGTCGAAAGATCTCCCTACTAGGTACACGTAAACGTACACATGCGACCCCTATATTCCATACCATAATACCTAACTCTCCAGCGTGCTCAGCAAGCACCCTGGAATTATTGCCAAGGTTGGCAACTACTCTAGTCAACGCATCGTAAATACGTGGAGCCATATAAGATTCGTGGTTCACAAAGATATGAAGCAACAGAATAAGGGTGGCTTTTTGTAAACAAAGCAGTGCAAAAGGTTCGGTATTTCTCGGTGGAAAATCAAGGATTTACAGCTTAGAACGTTAATCTGACACCTTCTTCTCTATTGGTGACGTAAAGGAAGAACGGGCACTGAATCGCCAGGTGCCACAAGCCAATTTTCAAAACGCTGATAACGTTGTAGATACTCGCCGTTAGGAAGTTCTTTCCAAATAATAGCTTCACTGGGCAAGAGATAGGAAAGCTTGTGGCCTGAGATAGGTGGTGAAAATGAAGCACGACCTCCCGCATGTTCCATCGGATCAGGAGTCTGAAATAACCATTCGATAGAAGCGAAAGTGGTGTCTCTTGCAAGGGTAATGGTGCCCTTGATATTTGGCTTATTATCTTTTTTAGGACAATACTCCAAGGTCCATCCTTCAGAACTTTCATGTTCCACTACAAAACGATGTCTGTCTCCAAAAAGATCATCGACAAAATGAGGAGCAAAATCAGCATCCAAAGGCGGATACACCCATGAATCATAAGGTCTAGATCCATCAGTACGTCTAACCTTAAAAGCATATCCGTCACGCTTGATACGTCTAGCCCAACTGAAACGTAAGAGAGAGGAAGACCCTCGCTGACTAAGGGCAAGCTTTGGTAAATCTAGGGGCCCTAAACTAGACAATGGCACTATAGTATCAGCTTCGGCCAAGTAAGTAGCCACACCTAATGTGTCCAGAGAACCGTAATATTTTAGCCGAGCCAACTGCCATAACTGTTTTGCTCTTTTGTCGTTTCGACCCATTTCACAAGTGGCTTCTTCGGTAGTCACTAGTATGCCCTCTAAAACCAGAGGAGCTTCTTCAAGTATTATGGAATATTCATTCACACCATCCTCAACAAATATTTTCTGTGTTCTGAATCCAAGTGCTCCTACTTGCATTGTGACGGCCTGAAACGCAATGCTTTCAGGAAAGAAGAAACGTCCAGAGGAATCAGTCAGACTAGCTGCAATTCGTACATCCAATGTCCAAACTTCTACAGAAACACCTTCTAGAGATATCCCGCCCCTTGCCGTGACAACACCAGTGATCTGAGATGAAGCTTCATCAGTATAACCCTCAAATAATACCAACATGAATATCAGTATTTTTAGGATATCACTGCTCAAAAAACTCTTCAAACCATAGTTCACAATCCGATTATTCCCTGTATCAGTTGATCCCTACTCGACCTTTAACTTCTTCTAAAAGAGTACGTGACTCATAACCAACACCATCTTTAAAAACAATCACAGTATTTTTTATAATAGTGGGATCACCATTGAAATCTCCTGAAAGAAGAACCATATCGGCAATCTTACCAGGTTCGATACTACCTAGTTCATCATCCACTCCGAGAACTTTGGCGCCATTCAAAGAACCAATCTGAATAGCTTGCTGAAAGCTGAATTCAGCTTCAACTAAAAGTTCAATCCCTCTTTGGTCACCATATCCCGGAAGAGCTCCGCCTCGGCCAGTCGGGTCAACTCCGGCTGCCAACAATCCTCCCATCTCCACAAAACGAACCTCGTACGCCATCGCATTTTTAAAGATGTCAATCGTGAGCCTAGGATTAGGATCATTGTCTATACGCTCACGATCGGCCAGGTAAGCCTGGCGCACATCGTCCGACATAGCGATCAGGGCCCGTGGGTCTTTAACTGGACGGTTTGGGTAAGAGAGTTCATACACGGGAAGAGTGGACGTCATAGCCACACCCGCATCAATCATCTTCCGGAACGTAGCCTCAACTTCAGGACCACGGACATCGACATTTCCAGCTACAATATTGTTACCTGCCGGACATCGATCAGGCTCTTTATTGGGATGATAATCCGTGTTGGTTGTAAGTCCGTGTTCAATATTATCAATCCCAATATCCACAGCTTCAGTAAAGCTAATTGAGCAAAGGTGACCAGTAACCTTCATGCCAAGTCGATGAGCTTCGTCTACTACGGCCTCTAGTTCTGACCGCCCAATATTAGTGTAAGCTTTAAGCCAAGTAGCACCCTCTTCGGCCCAATATGATACAAATCGGCGAGCTTGTTCGGGAGAATTAATAAGAGTCATCCGAGATTCTCCCTGACCTCCCGTAATATATGGAGCAGTAAGATGAATGCGAGGACCAGGTAAGCGACCCCCATCAATTTCAGCTTTTAAGTTGATCTCTGCATAAGGTTCCCTGCTACCTGTAGTACGGATAGTAGTAACTCCTGATCCGAGATATAGACGCGGCCCAGAAAAATTCAACTGTGCCGCACGCCCACCAGCTGCCGTGTAAAACATGTGGTCATGAAGGCCAAATAACCCTGGAATCAGTGTATGGCCAGAGTAATCCAGAATCTCTGCATCCTGTGGAATGTCCACTCGAGAACCCACCTGAGTAATGCGACCCTCTTCAATAACAACAGACTGGCTACGTTTTACATCACCACCAGTACCATCTACAACCGTAACGTTTCTGATAACATAGGCGGGAGCCGAAATGGTAACATATCGGTTCCGCACCTGACTTGTAAGCTCGGTGGCAAGCTGTCCTGAAGCCACCACCGGTAGAATCAACATGAAGATCGTGAGAACAATAGTCGAACATCTCATCGTTTATTACTCCTTCAAATGCTTCTAGTTTCCGAGCACTTCTATTGAACTGTGAATGCCATCATCATACCTGCCTCCAGGTGCTCCGCAATATGGCAATGGAGCATCCATAGCCCTGGATTAGATAGCTCTAGTAGAATATCTGCTGTTGCACCAACAGGTAACATCATCGTGTCTTTCCAAACAAGGTTATGGTTAGGCATACCATTTATCGTCAGAATCAGAAATCTTTGGCCATGAATGTGAATCGGATGTTGCATAGCATGTAAGGACCTGCGACTATTGTGTAACCGCACCTTCACAATTTCTCCGACGCGAAAACTCCAATCGTCAATATCCATATTCTCTTTACCACTACTCGGATCACGAATAATCCAACTCACATTTTCTGGTGATGCCGCCCAATTCATCATTGGCATTGCAGGAGACCATTCTACAGGGGCGAAATAAGCAGAATCAAGTTCCATGAGATCGACAATCACCTGAGGAAGATCCTTCCCTTCCATAACCAACTCAAGCTCGTAGTCTACGGGTCGAGCAAACTCAGAACGGTATTGATCGATTTCTTCAATCGTGGGGACATCTTCTCTAAGTGTACTGAATGATATTTCGAGATCTTCATCTACATCTTCTTCAGAAACCATCACAGAACCCATAGTGTCACTTTCCGAGAAGAACGACCCAAACAAATGATCTAGTCCCTGAACATCATTAACTAATGGGAAACGTCCAGTCTCTGGGAAACGCACATGAACCACGTAACGTTCAGCGGGAGCAATAACTATATTATCCACCCATTCTTCGCGTTCAAAATTCCCTACATCAGAGCCAACGACTTTCATGGGCAAATCACCAAAAGAAAGATTATAAGTTCGAGTGTTCGAAACATTAGTTAAGAAAAAGCGTACGACTTCCCCACGTCTGGCTTCCACTTCCCAGTTTGGCTCACCATTAACTAAAAAAACGTTGCCAAATCGTCCCATAAGCGCATGTGTGGCATGTTCTTTCCCGAATGGAACCAACCCTTTTTCCCCTACTAACAAGTCATCCAAAGTGATTATTTCTTCTCGATGAGCAGGACCATAAAAATTTGGCCTAGAAGAAACGACTCTCATATTTCCGTAAAGGCCCAAATCTTGTGTGACATCTTCCCTTACATGGGGATGATACCAATAGATGCCCGCATCCTTGAAGAATATCCTGTACTCGAATTTATGACCTGGAGGCACAGGGTCTTGAGTTAGTGGCGTACCGTCAAATCGGTTATCTAGACGAAGTCCGTGCCAATGAATCATGGTAGGCCAATCAATATTATTAGTAAAAATAACGGTAACCGTAGTACCCTGATCAACCCTTAGCATTGGTCCAGGTTGTTGGCCATTGAAAGCATACATGGCGAAGGACTGTCCGTTTATATCTCGGCGTACCAAACTAGCATTCAGGTTAAGTGTGTCACCATCTCTTAAATCAAGGACTTCTCTAGGTAATGCCTCGGGTAGCGAATCAAGGTTAGGGACAGAAGGCAGATATGGATCTGTATCTGGCCGGAGTTCCATGACCGCTGGAAGCATCGAAATTCCAGCTGGCATAGGTGGCATCGTCCAGCCAAGCTCAGTATTGATTTTACTTTCAGTGGTATGAGGATCAGATTCCATACCTAATGTGTCTCCAGGTATACTACGCCTCACACCTAACATAAATTCAAGTACGTCGGCAGGCTGCATACGGGAAGACGCAGACTGTTCCCTAAGCACTAATTTCCCCTCTCGTTCATCAACATCTGAAGAACGCTCAGCTGAAATTAGGATGACGAACTTATTAAGATAGATGGGTGAGAGTGACCAAGTTCCATTACCGACTTCCCCCAACTTAATAACAGGGTACATAGTAGGGTCAGCTGCCCAAGCAACGAAGGTATTAAATTCTCCTAAGCTCGACGGCTCAGGGAGTCCCGATAACGTGATCCGCGGTTTATATATTAACCGTCCATCTCTTGTGACTCCCGCAGTAAACGGTGAAGACAGGGGAGAAAGTTCTACTACTCCGGACACCCCTTGCATACCAGGTATAGCTGTCAACTCGATACAGTAGAGATCACGGCTTGGCGCTAGTTTACCCCCAAAGGCATCACCACATGCGACATCTAAACCTTCTTGAGCATTAACTGGCATCCAGAAGGGTGTCACTACCAGAATGATGAGCCACAAGACATGACCCATCACATATCTCTTCTAATCACATATGCATTCAAGAAATTAGTAAAGATCAGGAAATTGGCTCCTTCTGAGCAGACCCATAAAAGATCCCATTGAAGAGAAGTGGAAATGCCGCATGGGATTGGGAACGGAATGTAATCTTAGGAGAAAAAAGGAACAATTTTCCATTTCCGAATGAAGCTTCGATCAAGGCCGTACCTTCACGCATATATTCCTGACCCCAAGCCCATCCGCTCCTCAAGGGAAAATCATTATCGAACCAACCAATGCGCTTAATCTCTTTCCTGTCCCAACCCGGCTTGAGAGAAAAAATAGGACTATGGCTAATAATAACATCCAGGCGTTCTCCGAGTCCGTGCGTCAATGGAGTAATATGTTCTAGTTTTAGTGAGTGAATAGATCCAGGTGTATAGTACTGTTCTTTACTCAATGATTCCCCATTATCAATCAGGTGGTCACTAATAGGTAGATCCGCATAGTAGGCTAGTACCGAGGAACTGCCGATCGCTATAACAGAACCTCCTGAACGCGCAAACTCCAGGATCTTAGGAACAGTCTCATTAGCGGTAACCAATCCTAACCGATCCCTAAATTGTTCGGGAATAGAAGCGGGATTCAAGATACGACTACCACGACCTCTGTCATCTCCTGATCCATTACTAGGGCTTGGAATCGCACCGTCTTCGAAGAGAAGCACGTCAAACCGTTCTCTCAGATTTCCTTTTGTTATATCCGACGGATAAACAACTTCAAAATCGAACTCAAAATCTTCTAGTATCATGCGAGTCCATCCTGATGCCATAGAACCTCCGTAGCGATCCCAGAGTCCAATCCTAGGGCGAAGCAATTTAAGCATTTCACCTGTGGGCCTACCAACCGCATGAAAATCGACTCCCGTTTCAGTGGCCAGGGTCCTTATGGTATCATCACTGACCTGATTTTTAGAAACATAGAAGTCTCCCTCTTTAAAACCCACTGAACCAGAAGATCCCAAGAGCCAGTACACGTCACTACCTTGAACAAGCAGCCGGTTTATTACTAGGAAAGAGTTGTTATTGCGATGATCGAAAACGTACCCTGATGCTGAAGCAGATGTCATCACCTCCCCCATTGGAATCTCGGCAAGTCCATCAACAACCTCAAAAGGCCCACTAAAACCATCGAGAACACGGTCAAATTGTATTCCCATCTGATAGGCCAGTGTCCATCCGGCGTTATCATACGGAGGCATCGGTGGCCCACCTGGATAAGCAAAATCATTGGGATGCTGTTGAGGTTCAAACATATCTAACACGTGTGGCCGGAAAGCTTGATCTGTTTTAATCACATAAGATCCTTTTTTCCAGTGCTTTCCAGATACAGAAAAATCCTCTGTAGCCCGATAAACATCTATTCCATTTTTTAACAATGTGTTCACGAACTTCGTGGCAGTAACAAAATCTGGTTGGTCCGAGGGTATAATAAATCCTCGAGAATCTCTTCCATCTTGAGGATGAAGCATTCTCTTAAAATCTTGCAACGATCCAGCTTGTGAGTAGCCGCCCAAATTATCTGCTGCATTTTCTATCTTAAAAGGCATAATAGTCCAATGGTCCCGACTACCTCGCTCTATTGAATTAGCTCCCATTCGCCAAATATTGTACAGAAGCTGGTCGCTGTTCCTGGAAGCATATTCGAGGACTGCCCAATTAGCCGTTTGCGAATATTCAATTGATTGGCGAAAATGCCAGACGCCGGGTTCTACAGGCAATGGAAGATCACCACTAAAGAGTTGACGCTCTGGCCTGAATGGGATTTCCATTGGAGTCGGATTACCTATGGTCTCTGTTAGGAGACCTATCATGTTCTTAAAGTAGGGCGTGGTCCTCAATCCACCGTTCCACCAAGTTGAGTAACTCGCACCCGAACGCATGGTGGTACCCCCCTTGCCTTCACGAACAAACCGTCCATGCATAGCTGCACCAACTGCATCGATTCCAGTGATAATGAGAGGATCGAGATTATGATTAGGAGGATCTCTGAATGGAGGAGCAAACATAACTGTTCCGGATGGGCCCGCCTGATGATGGTTGTAAACAATCTGCGGGTACCACTGTCGATACATAACTTCATTCATGTTCGTGGTCTCAGCTAAAGCTGACATATAGAAATCCCGATTGTTATCATGGCCAGCATATTTGTTGTATAAGACAGGAACATTTCTGGTACTTCTCTTAAGTGGATCTTTCTCTCGCATGTACCAATTCGATACTAATTCCATACCGTCAGGATTCGCATGTACCGCCAATAAGATTACATCGTCAAGGATTCGTAACGTCTCTGGATCAGACTTACTAACCATGCGATACACCATTTCCATAAGCTGTTGAGCACCCAGGACTTCAGTGGCGTGTAGACCACCATCTATCCAAACCACTGCCTTGCCTTCTTCAGATAAAGCCTGGGCTTCTTTTTCAGAAACCCCTTTTGCTTTAGCAAGCCTGCGTGAGATTTCTCGATATCGGTCTAAGTGAGGGCGATTTTTCGGTGACGTTATGATCGCCATCACCTGAGGCCTCCCCTCAGAAGTGAGACCAATATCATGAATGGACATTCTATCAGACTCATTAGCTAATTTCTGCCAATACTCATAGAGATCGGTATAGTTTGGGAGTTGATAATCTGATCCTATTTCATGACCAAACTGCTTTTCGGGTGAAGTGACAACCTCTTGAGTAAATACAGGGAAAGGCAGTACAAGAAAAAGGATAATGATAGTTGAGGATTTCATCTTTACGAGATGCATTGAAACCACCCCGGATTATAAGTCAATAATAAAGGTCGTAAATTGATCTTCTTGTTCATAATATACTACGTCAACAGTGCTGAGGGCCTCTATATGCCACTGTCACATTCTCCGATTAAATTATCTAAGATCAAAACCTAACTTAACTTCAACTAAATAATTAACTCTTGGCACAAAATTTCGAACACATATTCCTGGGTTGGGATCAGCCAGCTCTGCCCACAACTGCAGGGCATCTGATCGAACACTACATCGAAGGTGACGTGGCCGACCTTCGATCATCCACTATAGTTCTTCCGGGACGTCGTGCACTTCGCAGAATTATCGAACTCCTTCTAGAGGAATCTGAAATCCGAGGAGTAAGATTGATTCCACCCAAGGTGATTACTATAGGAAATCTTCCTGAGCTACTCTATTCCAATACAAAACCCTTAGTTGATGATATTACTTCACGACGAGCTTGGTCTAAGGCCCTAAGGAATGCTAATCGTAAGACTCTAGAAAAAGTCTTCCCCTATCTTCCAGACAGCATAACCAAGTGGGACGAACTTGCCGACTTGCTAGTAGAGTTACATCGAGATCTTGCTCGGGGAGGTTATAGATTCGCAGATGTCGTAAAAGCCTGTCAGTCTAGCCTTCCATTTGACGACAGCATGCGCTGGGAAATACTGGCTGAGTTACAGATGTATTATCTGGATTCCCTTAAACAAGCTGGAATTGCTGACCCTTTCGAAGCCCGTATATCAGCTCTCAAGTCTGACTTCTTATCATTTACAGGAGATATATGGCTAGTCTCCATTGTAGAGATACCTTCTGTAACCAAAAATCTTTTAGAAAAGAGTGGGGCAAAAATACGCACTCTTATCCATGCTCCTCGGAAACTCAATGACGGAGCTGACACAACAAATGCCTTCGATGCTTTTGGCCTGCCATCCACAGATTACTGGGAAAATGCTTTAGTACCGATTACCAACGAAGATTTGGAAATAGTGGACAAGCCTGATGATCAAGCGGAATCGGTCAGAGGAATCCTGATTAGCTTCGATGGAAAATACACGGCTGATGAAATAACGTTGGCTGTTAATCCAGAATCGGAAGTGTTGCCCCACCTGGAACAGATTCTTAAAACTGATAACGTATCTTCTCTGTACGCTGCAGGAATATCTCCATTACGGACTGCTCCAGCTCGTCTTCTCCAAGCCATAGCTGACTACATTGACAAACACACCTTCCAAGCCCTGGCAGCACTATTACGACACCCTGACGTAGGTGCACTGATAAAATCCGAAGATATTATTGGCGATGAAGCTATCGATATCGCTGATAAATATTTTGCTGAGCACCTTCCATTCAAGGTTAGAGACAATATCCTCAAAGGGGGTAATAATACTGCATTATTCCATTCTCTACTTCAATCCATAGAGCAAGAAAGTAAGATCAGTTGCTTTGATGGACGCAAGCCATTGTCAGAATGGATGCCTATAGTTATGGAGCTCCTTTTAGAGGTTTATGGTGGATTGGAATTAGACCAGAGCCAACCAGCCCACCTACAACTGTTGGATGTTTTGGGACGGATACAGTCTGTAGCAACATCACTTAGAAATATTCCGGAAACATTAGACGATGAGTGTACGGGCAGCAGTGCTATACGTATCCTGCTACTAGAGTTAAACGAGGATAAAATTACTCCAGATTCTAGAATAGACTCAGTGGAAATTCTGGGCTGGCTTGAAATTCCTCTGGATGATGCACCAATAGTAATCATTACAGGATTCAACGAAGGTTTTTTGCCAAAATCAGTAAACGGTCATGCGTTCCTACCTGATTCATTACGAACTCACCTTGGCCTGCCTGATAATCGACGCAGGTTGGCACAAGACACATACCGACTCACAACGGTAATGAACTCTAAAAAATTCGTACGCCTCATCACTGGGCGCAGAACAACCCTGGGTGACCCTATCCTTCCCAGCCGTCTAATGTTCCGTATCCGGGAAGAAGATATGCCCGATCGCATACTTAAGTTCTACTCAGAAGAACCCAGCAGCTCTAGGCCGACTTCATCGGATATTGAATCAAGTGAGGACAGTCAATTCAACGTTCCTCCTGAGCCAGAGATTGAATTAGGAGAAGACGAAATACCTACTGCCCTACGGGTCACTGACTTTAAAGCTCTAATTAGTGATCCCTATCGATTTGTTCTTGAGAGGATATACAAGCTGAACAATACAGATGACTCTGTTCGTCAACTAGACCCATTAGACTTTGGATCTTTGGCTCACGATATTCTTCACCGATTCGGTATGTTAGCACTGGATTCTTCGCCAAAAATAGACATCTGGGACGAATCAGATGTAAAGAAAATTCTGATAAATATCCTGGATAAAGAAGTCTCTAGCCGCTTTGGCAAGGACGCATTGCCTGCAATTCATATTCAGGCAGAACAACTCAAGTTCAGACTACAGTCATTTGCTAAAGAACAGGCGGAATGGGCATCAGAGGGTTGGCAAATAATAGCAGTAGAGTGCGAAGCGACAGGAGTTCCTTTTGATGTCGATGGCACACCTATTCTGCTAGGGGGTCGCATAGACCGAATTGATCACAATCCCTCTACAGGCGAGTGGGCATTACTCGATTATAAAACTGGCAGTTCGATGAGTTCTCCAGAGAAGGCACACAGAGTGAAACTCCCGAACGGACTGTTCGTCTGGAAAGACCTTCAGCTACCCCTATACAGACAACTTCTAAGTGCAATTGAAGACAAGCATTGCAGACCGATTGTTAACACCAAGGCCATCGATAAAAACAATGTGCGCCTCGGCTATATCTCTCTGCCCAAAAAGAGAGAGGATGCTGGGTTCGAACTCGCTGAATGGAACGAAGAAGACTTGAGTTCAGCAGAAGATTTCGCACAAGATATAGTTAGACTTTTACGAAGGGGGAAATTCGACAGCAAAAAGACTAGAATAAGTGGGTCAAGGGATATTCTTGATCCAATCTTGAGGGAGGGATGGAAGCCCACGAAAGAGGTGAGCGAGCAATGATTACACCTAAAACTTCCATTGCCCTTCCTCGAGAATTGATTCAGGCTTCGGCTGGATCAGGAAAAACACACCACATATCAAGCCGCATCATTGGCCTATTGGCGATGGGTGCACCTGTTGAGGAAGTGCTGGCTTCCACATTCACACGGAAAGCAGCAGGTGAGATATCGAGGAGAATACTCACCAGACTAGCAGAGGGATCTGTTAATTCCGAAAAAGCCCAGGAACTCAGTGAATATACTGACAATCCTCACCTAAAGGAACCCGAAGAGTGTCGCAAACTTCTAGCTAAAATACTCGCTAACCTACATCTATTTAACGTGGAAACCCTGGATGCATTCTTTGTCCGTTTGGCCCGCAGTTTCTTCCAGGAGATAGGGATGGAACCTGGATGGACCATTGCAGATGAGACAATCCAGGAAGGATTGCGAACCGAAACATTGCAAATCGTTCTAGCTGAAACCAACAATGCGGAAATGAATGAATTAGTTCGCAAGCTCAATCGAGGTGACGCTAACCGAGACATTCACGATGACCTTCTAGACTATGTGGATGACCTTATTCGTATTCGTCGACAACTGGACTCCGAGGCAGTGAATCCCTGGAAACCAGATTTCAGAGTGGGAAATCCTATTTCTCAAGAAAAACTCAAGAAGAAAGCTCTGAGGATATCCGACCGCCTAAGAAAACTTGAGGTCCCTAAAACCAAAGATGGACATCCTATGAAAGGATGGGAAAAATCCCGAAATGATGCATCTGACTATATCGAAAAATTAGACTGGGGATCAACTTTCGAAAAAGGGATCGGGGCTAAGGTTATCGAAGGTGAAGTTTCATTCAGTAGAAAAGAGATACCTTCAAAGTTTGTCGATATCTTCCTAGAAGCCCGAAAGCTAGCCCGTATAGATCTCGCTCCTAGATTCTGTCGCCAAGTTGAAGCCATGGGGCGTCTTGCTGAACTACTGGAAACTGCATTTGAAGAAGTCCAGAGACTGCTCGGTACTTACAGATTTGAGGATATCACATATATGCTGGGCGGACCTGATCCCACAGGGAAACGAGACGATCTGCACTATCGCCTGGATCAGAAAATGCGACATCTCCTGATCGACGAATTCCAGGACACTTCGTTGGAACAGTGGAAAGCCCTAGAACCACTTGCAGACGAACTTTTGTCCGGACACCTTGATGAACGTGCTGGGGTCATCGTGGCAGATACCAAGCAATCAATCTATGGATGGCGAGGCGCACATCCCGAACTCGTAGGTAAAGTAAAAGATCGCTATAGATTGCCTGAATCTACTATGCCTGAATCATGGCGTTCTGGCTCAGCACTCCTCGATTTCATAGCAGATGTTTTCCAAGACCTCCCAGTAAATCCTGTCATTTCAAAAATACCTGTAGGAACTAGAGTTGCAGAAACCTGGAAAAAGACTTTCACCAAACTCAAACCCGGTGAAAACAAGCAAGGTCATGTATGCATACATTTGGGACCGGGCGGTGATACTAAAAAAGGTGTGATACAACCAAATCTCCTAAAATACGCAGCAGGGATCGTTAAAGATCTGCACGAACAGATGCCAGAACGAGAAATCGCTGTACTGGTACGTCGCAATAGCGTGGTTGGTTATCTCTTGAATGAACTTCAATCCCTTGGGGTTCCGGCTAGCGGCCAGGGAGGCACACCCCTAACGGATACACCCCCTGTTAACGCCATAATCTCAGCCCTTCAGTTAGCTGATCATCCGAGTGATAGTGTGGCTCTCTATCACGTGACCCATACTCCCTTAGCCAAAATCATTGGGCTTCAGAACAATAAGGATGAAAAATCAATAAAAGATCTGACGTACTCTATCCGTGCTCAACTCCTTAATGACGGATATGGCCCGACTCTGGACAAGTGGGTTAAAGACTTGAAACAGGTGTGTGACACCAGACAGATAAATCGACTGAAACAACTCATAGGAATGGGCTACCGATGGGATGAGCGGCCAACTCTTCGCCCAAAAGACTTCATCCGATACGTTAAACTAGAGTCTGTAGAAGATCCTTCCTCAACTCAAGTAAAAGTAATGACAGTACATCAATCCAAGGGTTTAGAATTCGATGTTGTATTACTATCCGAGCTATATGAATCTCTGACACCCAAAATACAACGCACAGCTATTCCTGAGCGTAACCAAGAAGGCTCAATAGTGCAGGTATACCCACATGTAAAAAAGAACTTTCGGACATTATTCCCTGAAATCCAAGAACACGCACGTGAACTTGAGGCTAAAGAATTGCGAGACGAAATCGGCGTGCTTTACGTGGCTCTCACTAGGGCAAGACACGCATTACATATAATCCTCCCTCCTTCAGAGGACGATAAAAGAAACAATAGTGCAAGATTGATACGTGAGGCGCTGAGC
>CEUS01100606.1_pt1 | contig 15455 bp, 11 predicted proteins | sample 427031 | NCBI WGS metagenome assembly CEUS01 (sample SAMEA2622837, study PRJEB7988) | marine metagenome | biome: marine biome (ENVO:00000447); feature: marine epipelagic mixed layer (ENVO:xxxxxxxxx); material: "saline water (ENVO:00002010), including plankton (ENVO:xxxxxxxx)" | depth 140 m | reverse complement strand
TCACTGGCGGCGAGCGTCTCAACACGCGCTTTGGCGAGCCACAACACCAGACAACACGCAGCGACGACAGGCACCAGATCACCTGCCGCCTGCTTCACCCCTCGAGACTTCCGGCCGAACCGGAACCTCGTACTTTTTCCTGTCACCCGCAGCAGACGTAGCATTAGCAGCTCCTTCGACTAGCATATCCGGCTGCCCCTAATATAGAGGCTGGCCCACACCGCTGCGTCTGCAAAACAAGCAGATCTGATTCGTACCCCAGTGACGGATTCCCGTTTACTTCACCCGACCGGGGCAAGGGCCGCGCTGCCGTGCTGCAGCGCGGGCGGTTTTGGCGTTTGGGGGGCCGTTGCGTCGGCCTCTGATACCCGTCTGTCTTGTGCTACAATGCACTGCTGAGCGGGAGTGGTGTTGTATTTGACTCGGTTGTGTCTGAATTGCAGGTCCACAGATGAGCATCAAGCTGATAGACAGACGAGAATTAATGCGGGTCGGTGGACTCACCTTAGGTGGGTTGAGCCTGGCGGACCTCGTAAAAGCAGCCCCCCAGACCGATGGGTTCGGCTCCTCTTTTGGGCGGGCCAAGAACATCATTTTTCTCTACCTCTGCGGTGGTCCCCCACAACACGAGACCTTCGATCCGAAGCCGGACGCACCGGCTGAGATCCGCGGGCCGTTCAAGCCGATTCAAACCAATATTCCCGGCATCCAGTTCTGTGAACTACTCCCGCGCACGGCCGCCATGGCAGACAAGATCGCGGTGATCCGCTCCATGTCGACGGATGACAACATCCACTCCAGTAGCGGCCACTGGGTGTTGACCGGATACAAATATCAAGGTCCGAATGCCCGCACCATTCAACCCAGCGACTGGCCGTTTTACGGTTCCATTATCAAACGCTACAAACCCAGCGAAAGCATGCCGGGGCTCAGCTCCCTCGTGATACCAGACTTCGTGCGCCAAAATGAAAATGTTACTCCCGCCGGCCAAATGGGCGGATTGATGGGGCAACAGTGGTCGCCAGAGCATTTTGTCGGTGATCCATCACGCGCAGATTACAAAATCGAAGGCTTCGAACCACTGGGGATCACGCTGGATCGTATGAAGAGCCGTCGTACACTCCAATCAAAACTCGAAGATCGACTCCGCGCTGCGGAAAGCAGCAAGGCCGTTGATATTTTGTCGACCTATCAACAACAGTCCTACGAACTCATGACTTCGGGCAAGGCGCGAAGGGCTTTTAACATCCAGGAAGAGCCTGACCACGTGCGAGATCGCTACGGGCGCAACCGCTGGGGCCAGTGTGTATTGCTTGCCCGCCGACTGATCGAGTCAGGCGTGCGCCTGGTGCACGTCAACTGGCCACGCGAACCGGGTGATAACGCATCAGATAACCCACTGTGGGACACACATGCACAAAATCATGATCGACTTGAAGATGTACTCTGTCCGCTTTTCGATGTGGGGTACACCGCGTTGATTGAAGACCTTGATCAACGCGGTCTGCTTGATGAGACGCTAGTTGTCGCCATTGGAGAATTCGGTCGAACACCGAAAATCAATCCCAAGAGTGGTCGTGACCATTGGGGTCCAGTTTTCTCCGCGGCACTCGCTGGCGCCGGTATCAGCGGCGGTCAGGTGTACGGCAGTTCGGACGCGCACGGCGCTTATCCCAAGTCAAATAAAATCGACCCGGGCCATTTGACATCGACCATTTTTCATCTGGCCGGATTGGATTACCAGGGCACATTTGCGGACCCCACCGGTCGTGAATTAGCGCTGTCGAAGCAACCTGCACTGATGGATTTGCTCGGTGACAGACCTGCTACGGCAGAGCGCACGGTGCCAACAGGTGATGTGGCCAGGGTTCCGGACTTCGACGAAAGCAAGATGATTCGGCAAACTTCCTTCCAGGGCAAAACTGTTTTGCAGCCAGCGGATGTTCCATCGAGACCCAAAGGCTGGCGCTTCCTCAACTCACACGCGTTCTCGGTTGCAATGCAAAACCCCCTGGCCATTGGCAAGCTCAACCTGGCACAACACGTGACGTTCACGGCGGCGCGGAGTGAATCCTCCGCGACCAGTGCACTGGTCGGCCAGGAAGTGCGCAGTCCCTTTCCGGGTACGTATCGCCTGCGTGTCAAGTTCATTGCCACAGGTCAATCCGAGCAGGCGCAACAGGCATTTCAAGAATCACACTCTTGTCACCTGTTGTTTTTCCAGTTCACCGAGAAAGCCAAGCAAATCGACAAACGATCGGTGATGGCGGAAGTCGAGTTTTCACCCATCTTCGCAAGTGACGCCACAACTGCGGCGCAAGCGGTTGAGTTCACCCGACCGTTTCTCAATGCGAGGGGAAATTACTCCTTTGGATTAGGTATGGGTGTCGGCGTAGAAATTCGCCAGAAGTCCACTGCAAAGGCTGACGGGTTGGATGGAAACGTGGCGCTCCATGTGCTGAGTATTGAACTGGATTTTGTCGGTAAAGAAAGAAATCCGAACGTCACCGTTTGATCGTCGTCGGCACACGTTTACGGCCAGGCACCCGTCGGTCAGGTTCGCACGGCGGCCACCATAAATGGGACTGGAAACGCGCCGCGTCTCACGTTCTGCAAGGTATCTCAGGCGGGCGCGCGGAAACTGGGAACAACATCGGCAGACCGATCTAACGCCCTGCGTTGCGCCACCAGCAGATTTCGCTCTTGGAAACCTGCTTGCGGTTCGCCCACGCTCCGTCACAGGTGACAACGATGTCCGGCCGCCCATTCCCGTTCAGGTCGGTGGTGATCACGTCTACATCTCCGTCGCCGTCCAAGTCTGCCGGATGACCAACCATCCATCTTGACCCACCACCAGCATCGCGGCGAGATCCAGACGGACGAGCAGCTGATCGTCTCCCAGGCAAATCGGTTTTCGACGTAGCGCCGGACGATCCCGCGCGGTGCACGTCTCTATTCCCTGCGCCGCCGTCTGGGTGCCGGTCGGCCCCGCGCGCGAACGCGCTGGGGAACCGGAACTTCCGTCTTCCAGAGCTGGCCGCTGCGACGGCCGTTGCGCACGTGGAGCCCATGGGTCTTGGACCTTCGAGTGAAACTGTCGGCGACAGCGATCAACTCGCTTTTGAGGTCCTCCTGCGAGACACCCGCATCGATCCGCTTGATCAATCGACCCGTCAACCCGTAGGCGTCGGGTTCGATCACCAGGATTCCAAATCTATTGATGGCGCCGGCAATGATCTTCAGGTCACTCGATTTCGTCGTCGAACTGTAAATGAACTTGCCCGCCAGTGCGGTGTCCCAAATAACGCCACGCAGTTTTCCATTCATCCGATCCACTTCTCTGGGACCCGTACCGAAAACAACAATGCTGGGGAGGCCATCGCAACTCGCCACGTTGATTCCCAGGCGAACACTCTTCATTCGGGGAACGGTCGGATTCACTTCCTCATCCCCCGCCGTTGCTGCATACTGCCTGGCAATCCGACGCAAGTCGGCTGCCATTGCCTGGGAATCGGCGTAGACGTAATTCGGGCCGCGGTTGCTGCGGCGAAGCTGCCGCTTCCCGTCAGGCGACAAAATGCAAAAACCGAAGTTGCGTAGATCTCCACCAGCGCGGCCCACGAACAGCGCCTTGAGATACTTCGCCTCCGTCTTGTCCTCGTAGGTTGCCGTGCGAATGCAGACAAAGTCGCGCGCTGCCCTGATGACGTGTTCGTCGGACAGGAAACGCCTGTCCATGTTTTGTTTGCCAGGTCACCACATGCCTGGCACGCCGCGGCATTGAGCCGCCGCAGTAATGAACAGAATCGGTTTCCCGGTACGTTTCGCTTCGGCCAGGCCGTCCTTCAAAACACCATACCAGGCGATACCGGAAACGAGTTCCCGGCTGCTGGGAACACTTCCACCGTAAGAGGGGCCGCTGGGCGGAGGCAGCTGGGCAGGGACGGGCTGAGCGCACACAGCGACCAGCGCGATCGCCAAGGCGCAACCAGCCAGACAAGTTCCTCGGATCTTCCAGCGCATTGATAGGTTCTCATTGGACAGGAAGTGGATCGTTCTGCCGCAACTGGTATCATCGCTGTCCAAGGGGGGGGTGGACAACGTGCACCGCTTTGAGCTTTATCATAACGAGGCAATCGTACCAGTGAAACAAAACTGGCCACGCAGGATCTACGGCAGCGCGCGGTCGCCTGGATCTGACCGCGACATCTCGCAGTGGCACTGGCGAAGCGCTTCGCACCACGCTTGCCAGATGAAGAAATCGCAGGCCTGGTCGGTTGAAAGTCAATCGAGCTTCAGGCACCATCGACCTGGTCGACCCCTAGACCGCCGCACGCTGCGCACACCTTGTATCAATACGATGGCCCTGCCACTTCTTGTTTGGACAAATCCCTGTGACAAAGAAACTCGGCTGTTACTACCACGTGTGTGTTGTTTTGTGTCTGGCCGCAATCGTTTGTTCACCGCCGTTACGCGCTGACGACGCGTGGCGGCGGCCGTTTGATCCGGACGAACACACGGTCGTGCTGTATCACTTCGATGAGGGCGCCGGCAACGAGACACACGATGCCCTGGGAGACAATTCGCTGACGCTGCGTGCGAATAAGCGAGGGCTGTGGGGACGGCGGGATGGATTCGGCGCGACCGCCCGATTCGAGCGGAAAGACGATGACCCCAACCTGCTCGTCGGTCCGGCAAACCATGACAAGTTGCATCTGCGCAACTGCACGAAAGCGTGGACCGTTGAAGCCTGGGTGAAGTATGAGGGCCATGGTGGGCTGGACAGTGGACGCACGGCGCTCAATCTCTGTGGGACCGACGACGAAGGCTTTTCGCTGCCGACCGGACTGCGCGGCGGCTGGAGTTTTGGCCTGCACAGCAAGTCAGGCAAGGGCACACTCGATCGCGGCATCACGCCCTGGGCGCGATTCATGGGATCGCCCCGTGGAAAGGATCCCAATCACGATACCAGCGGCATTCTGCTGCCGTATTTTTCCCCGGGATTCACTGATGCCCAGCCAGTGGTGATCACCAACAACGGCTGGCATCACGTCGTCTGGCAGTTTCGTTACCGGGACCAGACACACTTCTTCTTTCTCGATGGCAAGCTGATCCGCCGAATTCAGCTTCCGATCCAGGATGAGAACCGGATCGTCGTAAACGACGCCGTCAATGTGGGTGTGCCATTTGTTGTCGGCGGCTTTCCGCACTCACAGAATCCTCCATTCAATCTGAAATGGGGAACGTTCGAGGGCCAGATCGACGAACTACGGATTTCTAGCGTCATGCGGTACGCGGTTGCCAATTCACTCGGAATCATTCGGCAGACATTGCCCGACGCCGGCATCAACATCTCATATTCCGCACAGCTTGGAACGGATGCGGCGCGCGGCGACGTAACGTGGAAGATCGTTGATGGTCGGCTTCCGCGTGGATTGACACTGGATTCGTCGGCAGGACAGATTCACGGCACACCCCACACTTCCAGCCCACGAACCGCCTGCACGCTCGAAGCGCGAGATGAATCCGGGGCCATTGACACACATCGATTCGAGCTGACCGTGGCCGAGGGACAACTGTTGACGGAGTCCCTGCCCCCGGCGTTTGTAGGAGTCGGTTTTCACGCGGAGTTGAACACGCGTCACCTGGCGACTCCTCTCCGGTGGGAGATCGTCCAAGGGACACTGCCCGCGGGCATCGAATTGACGGTCGCGGGCAGCTCACGTCACTCCGCCACAAAAGGCGTTCTGCGCGGCATACCGCGCAGCAAAGGTTGGACTCCGTTGACGGTCCAAGTCACCGACGCCAATGGCGAGAGCCGCAGGCATGACGTCGTAATGAAAGTGCTACCCAAAACGCTGATCGAGATCAGACCTGACCAACACACGGTCGCGCTGTTCGACTGGCAGGGGCCAGACGGCAAACTCATTCCCGACCGCATGGGCGAAGCGTCTCATACGCTGACCTGGACGAACATGGGCGGCGATCGCCGCGTAACCTGGCCAGGCCGCAACGAAAGATTCCCCCAATTCACCGGACACGGCGAACACGGATTTGCGAGCGCTGGGAAAGGTCTTCCCAAGCTGGACTTCAAGACGTGCCAGCAGGAATGGACACTGGAAGTCTGGGTCCGACGCGGTGGGCCACTGCAGGCCTTCGGCGGCACGGTTCGCGGCCAGCACAGCCCGTTCCATTTTGGCCACGTCTGCGGCACGTACGACAAAACAAAAAAGGGAGTCTGGGAGTTGTATTTGTCTGACATGGAATCCACGGATGGAAGCATGGCTCCCGGCATCAACTTTTATGGCGCCGCTGCGGATCAGGCGCTGGAACACCTGGATCCGTGGCACCGCCCCACGGGTATCGTCGGGAATCGCTCCACCGCTGGCATCCGCGATACCGAGTGGCATCACCTTGCCTGGCAGTACGCTTACGACCAGGATCTGCACGAGTTGTTTCTCGATGGGCGTTTGATCTGGAAGATGCAGAGTCCCGATGGCCGACGGCTGGTGAACGATCGCGCACACGATGCCCAGTTCAGTGTGAGCACGCGACTCACCGGGTACAGTCGCTACGGCGGCGGCTTCAACTACCTCGGCGAAGGCAATTTCTTCGGCCAGATCGGCGAGATCAGAATCTCTGACGTGCGCCGCTACGGACGGTGAAATCCTGGTCCGGCACCCTGGCTGTGGTGATCCTGCACTCCCGATCCGTTTCCGGACACGGACAGCGTCCAGTGGATACCAGGCCTGACGTGCCGAATTCGGCTTCCCGCAGCTGACACGGTCTGCCAGCGATGGCGGCCGCAAGCAAGGTGCGACGGTTGGCGCGCGCTACCTCGCAGCACCTAACCGTGTCCTGGAACGTCGCTGCTTGCGCGAAGCGCCCCGATTCGTTACCGCGGCCAGCGATCGGGGTGGATGCCATTGGCAGCGGTCCCCAGATCGTCCGGTCGATTGGGCACGTTGAAGTCGATGTCACGCGTATTGAGACTGCCCATTAACGGTTGTACTTCGGCTGGCAACCGACCAATCCGGTCCGCGTCGCGTTCCGGGACCTCTGCGATGGGACCCGCCCAGGCTGGACGATAGGCAATGGCTAACAACCGTCGCCGCTGGTTACTGTAGTTCGGGTAGTTGCCGTGGAACACCTTCTGATTGATCACGGCGGCCGACCCGGCGGTACAGGTCACCATTTGCTCACCCTCATGAGCCAGATAACGGTTGTACGGCAAGCCGTCCCGGTGCATCGACAGATGCGACCGCGGGATAACCTTGAATGGGGCGCGCTGCGGCGTCAAGTCATCTAGATAGTACAACACGCGGGCCAGCACCGGTGAACTGGCCTGCAAACCGAATATTTGTGAGCCATACGGCTGCGAGTCTGTATGAATGGCAATCCCCGGATGCCCGGGCAGCGACAAATCGTAGAGGCAGGACGTACAGATCAATGCGTCACCGAACAGTGCCGAGAGGAATTCGATCATGGCGGGCAACACAATCACACGAGCCGTCTCGGGGCATTCCGGCCAGGGGCCGTCCGAGCTGCCCCGCAGTTGCGTCGTGTAATCCCTGGGAACGGTGGTTAGCGTATCGAGTTCGGTCCCGATCTTTTCGATCTGTTCGGCCGACAGCAGGTTCGGGATGACCACGTAGCCCTCCAATTCCACCGCGGCGATGCGCTCTGCCAAGGTGAACCCCGCCCAGTCCGTATGCGCCCGCCTGGCGTTGTCCAGACTCTCCCGACTGTTGGTAAACTTCGTATCCATCAGCACCTCGCGGTTCGACCTCGCGTTACAGAACTTTCCGGGAACCTAGTCAACCAGCGCGTCTGGAACCACATCGGCGCGGCGATCGTCGACGCAGCGTGCCCGCCGGCGTGCCCAGCGCCCGTGCCGATCCGGCAACGCGTAGCTGGCTGGACTACTTGATAACCCTCCGGCCGCGTGGCAGCAAGCTGTTCGCGCGGCGGCCGCTTTGGTCAAACAGCGGAGTCCTCGCAAAAAACGGTCGAATTGGGGATCCCACGGCGCACCGTTGGCCCCAGCCAACGACCGCGCCGCAAACTTCCGGCCTGCCAGCGTTGCCGTGCAAAGACAACCCTCTGTCGATCGGGTACTCTAGGTGCGCTGCGTCTGACGGTCGACTTCCCGCAACAGTGCCCGCCGTAATGGAAATCGCCGGCATCACCCTGCAACTCGATCGTCCCGTCAAACATTTCCGTCCACTACCATCCCTGCCGATCAAACCAGATCATGGCACTGGCGCAGGAAGGAACCCATTGTATGCTCCCGCCATCGATCGCGACTCCGTCACCGCCGGTTCGTTTGCTGCGGGTCACAGCCGCCGTGTTGGCGCTCATGCTGGCCGGAGCTGCTGCGGCCGCTCTGGCGGACTCACCCCTGATCGAGGTCGATTATCGGTCGACGGTCTCCGCAGCCGACATGATCTATCGGAGTCCCGCAGCGGCTCCCGTGGAAGGACAGCCAATCGGAAACGGTCGTATGGGAACGCTGGTTTGGACCACGCCCGATTCTGTGAACTTTCAAATCAACCGCTGCGATGTGTTCGCCGTCAACAAGAACGCCAGTGGCAAACGGGATGGTCCCACTGACTATGCGGGCGGCGTGGCGCGGGTGACCATCAACGTGGGTGGACCAGCACTGGATCGGGGAGATGGATTTCTCCAACGGCTTTCCTTGTACGATGCCGAGTGCAGCCTCAGCGGTAACCAGGTCCGCGTGCGCTGCTTTGTCTTTGCCAAGTCCGATATTCTGGCCATCGAAATCGACGACCAGCGCCAGACGCCGCAGCCGATCCGGGCTGAACTGGCGATGTGGCGCCCCCCCGACGTCAGACACGGCGACCATCGGGCGCAGTACCAGTGGGTGCGCAACGGACCGATGATCGGCGTCGTCCAGCAGTTCACCGAGAAAGACCACCACTGTGCGTCGGCCGTCGCCCTGCACATCCCCACTGGCGCAGCCACCTACGTTGAGCCGGACGTCGAAGGCGGCGAAAAAAGTCGGCCTATCGGCAACATGTTGGCCAGCCGCTTTAGCGTCAGCACGTTGACGAAAAACCGCGCCCGCATTCCGATGACCATCTCCAACCTGCAGAACGGTACCTACGAATTGACGACGTACCACCACGATTCACTAGGGGGTGGTATTTGGGATTCGATTACTGTCAACGGAGTGACTGTCACCAATGTGGCCACGTCGACCGGAGATGGGCCCGATCGCGTTGGCAAGGCATTCTTCAAATTCGAAGTGAAGCAGAACACGGCAAATGTCCTCTTCACCAAATCGGCCGCCAACGGCGCCGACGGCGATTCCGCCGTGACCGGATTTGCCCTGACACGTATTGCAGCATCAGAGGCAAAGACACCCGGGCGCGATGGGAATCAGCAGCAAGCAGCCACCTTGTTGGTCGACTTCCAGGCCAACGGCAGTTCCGACGGTTCGTCACAACTCGCGGTGGATGAGGTGGGATGGGAGAAGTGGACGAACCCGAACACGTCGATCACCTTCCTGCCACAGACTGTCCGTTACCAAAGTGTGATCGGTATTGCAGGCAAGGTCGATGTGACTGTCGGTGCGGACTTGGACCAGAACATCGCTCCGGGCATCTTTCCACAATGGCGTAATCGGGCTCCGATTACCCATGTGCCCGAGAAAAGGAAACGCCAGCTTGTACTGCCAGCGGCGCGAGGAAAGCGGACCGTGTTTGTCTCCAGCGCCGCTTCGTTCGCGCCGGACACCGACCTGCCACGCCAGGCGTTTGCCCTGCTGGACAATCATACCCGGCAAGCAGACGCTTATGACAATCTGCGGGCCCGGCACGTGGGCTGGTGGTCGGACTTCTGGTCACGGACGTTCGTCCATTTGACCAGCGAAGATGGCGTGGCCCAGTTCATGGCTCGCCTCCGCACCTTGCATCTCTACTACATGGCCAGCTCCTCGCGAGGAGCGCTGCCAGCCAAGTGGAACGGCTCACTGTTCAGTGTCAACGGCGACAAGCGGTACTGGGGCGCGCAGTATTGGATTTGGACGACTGCGATTTCGCATCACCCGCTGTACGCGGCGGATGCCACTGAATTGGCCGATCCCTATTTCAATATGTATGTCAAGCAGCTGCCCGCTGCGCGGCAGGCCGCCAGACAACGATGGGGTGTGCAACACGGCGCCTATTTCATGGAGGCCGGGCCGTTCGACGGGCCTGTAATCCTGCCACCTGTGATCGCCCAGGAATACCAGGATGTCTACCTCGGTAGAAAGACCGTCCAAGAGCTATCCCCAGCGGCCCTGGCGCTGGGGCAATATGAGTGTGTGCTGACACAGTTTGCCGATGGCCATCGTTTTCGTGGCATCGCCGGGCGGTATTCGTTTGTCAGCCATTACGTTGCCTGCGGTAGCGATTTGGCAGTGCAGGCCTGGTGGCGCTATCGTTACAGTGGAGACAAGTCCTTCTTGAGGACGCACGCTTATCCGCTACTGCGCGACACACTCGAGCTCTATCGCGGACTCGCACGCAAGGAGGACGACGGCAAGTACCATCTCTATGGCCTCAACCAGCAGGAGGGGTTCTGGGGCATCAACGACGGAGTCGTCGACTTGGGCGCGATTCGCGGCACGGCGCCACTGGCGATTCGAGCAGCAGAGATTCTCGGTGTGGATGCAGAACTGCGAGACAAGTGGCGCGAGTTTCTAAAGCACCTGACGCCGTACCCGATGGGTCGTGATCCCGGTTCGCAGGCACTCGGCCGTGGCATGATGGCCGACGACGTTTGGTCGGTCGGACATCTTGGTGACGTGAAGCGGGGCGGAAAACCGGGCGCGACCCTGGCCTGGCCGATCTTCACGTTCGAGGACTGGACGCTGGAAACCCGTGATCCCAGGCTCGATCGTATCGTCCGCAAGATCGGTGAGCTGAACGACAGCCGCGTGGCAATCGCCAACGGCAGCCGGCAGCCGGGAACGCACTCCACACTGGTGATGGGTTCCCGGATTGGACGCGGGGACGACCTGCCAGCGATGACAGCCAGCTACTATTGGGGCTCCAATCCGTTGCCCAATGGCTTCAGCGAGTTCGAGGGCAAGACGGCCCACTCAATCGAGATCCTCGGATGCATTGCCACCACATTGCAGGAGGGTCTGATCCAGAGCATCTCGCCTCGACCGGGTCAACCGGAAATCATCAACATCCTGCCGGCCTGGCCACGCCACTGGGATGCGACGTTTCGGTTGCTCACGCGGGGCGGTTTCCTCGTCACCGTGTCGTGTCGCGCGGGGCGGCTGGAATTTGTCGAAGTCGAATCGCGCTGGGGCGAGCCATGCCGGCTACGGAACCCCTGGGCCCAACCCTGCCGACTGGCGCGCAGCAGCCCTTCCGCTGGCGACTCCGGTCGCCTGTTTGATGGCGGCGTGCTGGAGTTCAACACCACTCAGGGACACGTCTACCGACTGTTGCCAGAGGATGCAGCACAACCCGAACCTCGGCGCGTTGCACCCCGGCGGGTTACGGAGCCAACTTCCTACTCCTTCAAGTTGTCTAACGGCAACGTCGTCAGCGCGACACTCGGTCGGCCCTGACCTGTGCCGCTCACCAGCAGAGACAAAGGCGCTGGGAACTTACCCCGGTCAAGATGGCCGGTTGGTCGCAGGCTGCGTCATCGGGTTGCAACCCGTATATACTGGCCGTGCCGCCGGCGCTGCGCCGAGGCCGGTCGACGTTCTCCGACACCTGCTACCCCTCTCCGTTTGGAGTGACCACCATGACAGACTCTTGGACCCGACGCGGGATGTTACAAGCGACGGCCTCTGTGGGGGCCAGCGCGGTTTTTCAAAGCCCTGGCCTGCGCGCCACTGCAGCAAGCGTGGACTCCACACCTCTGGACGTGGGCGCGCGCCTGGAGCTGGCCATCGATCCGCGCTGGATTGCCTCCATGGATGGCTTGCGGCTCCAGCAACAGCGACCGGTGCCGCGGGAAATCGTGTTGTCGAGTCCGTCAGGCGTCGTCGATCCCCGGCGGCGTTCCTGGGAATCGATGTTCGGCTACGTGTCCGTGCTGAAAGATGGCGATCTATACCGCATGTACTATCGCGACGCGCGTCCGAGCAGCGACCCGGACGGCCACGAGTTTTTCTGTTATGCCGAGAGCCGTGACGGCATCCACTGGACCAAACCCGACTTGCAGCTGTTTTCCATTCCAGGTAGCGACGCTGGCAACGCCATCACGGAAGAGAACAAGGCGAATCCAGAGGACGACGATCCCGATCACCTGCCCTGTATTTCACACAACCTGCGTCCGTTTATCGATACGCGACCCGGCGTGCCGGCGTCCGAGCGTTACAAGGCGCTGGCCGGTGGATTCAACTCCAGCCGGCGGCCAGCCGGTTTCTGGGCGTTGGTGAGCGGCGACGGTATTCATTGGCGCAAGCTGCGCCAAGACTGGGTGATCGACCGCTCGCATTGGCCGCACGGATCGGACTCGACGCCTGCCTGCGCGCACTGGTCCGAGGCCGAATCGCAGTACGTGGCCTACATCCGCATCCGCGTCGATCCGAGCAATCCCACCAAGGGCCGGGTTGGCGGATTGCGCTGGATCGGGCGCATCACGTCAGAGGACTTCGTCCACTGGTCAAAGGTCACTCCGATGAAGCCACTGGTGACCGACTTGGATCCTGGCAAGATCTCCGGAAGGAGCGTCCACTTTTATACCAACGAGACCCATCCCTATTTCCGCAATCGACAGCTGCTGATCGCCTCGCCGGTGCGTTTCTTTACCGGGACGGTGTTTTCACCAGAAGAATTGGCCCGGATGCCGGCCGAGATCCAGCATCACCAGCGAGAACATAGTGTCGGTTATTCGGATGCCGTGCTGTTGACGACTCGACCCGGCGAGCTGTCGTACCGCCAGCCGTTCGCCGAAGCGTATTTCCGACCAGGCCCGAACCCGCTTCACTGGGGCAACCGGTCCAGTTATCCGTACATGCGGTTCGTGCCGACCGGCGACGCGGAGATGTCCCAGTTCGCGCGGCACGGGCGCGGTTCCTATTCTTACGTACAGCGCTATTCGCTGCGCACCGACGGCTTTGCCTCGGTCAACGCCCCGCTGGCTGGCGGAGAACTGCTGACGCGCCCCTTGAAATTCCGTGGCAATCGGCTCCTCGTCAATTTCGCCACATCTGGCGCAGGCAGTCTCCGCGTCGAGCTGCAGGACGCGCAGGGGCAACCGCTTCCCGGCTATACGCTCAACGACGCGATCCGCCATGTGGGCGATGCGATCAATCATACCGTCCGTTGGAAACCAGGCAGCGACGTCGGCCGCTTTCAGGATCGCCTGATTCGGCTCCGGATCGTCCTGCACGATGCCGATCTCTACGCGTTCCGTTTTGCCCAAGACGTTGCCACAGCGGATTAAGGAAGCCGCGGCGTTGCTCCTGGGAAAACCAGTATGTGTCGAAGCAAGGTGGGCGGTGAACACGCTGCAAGACGATCTGTGGAAGCCTCTACGTTACACGGTGTGTGGTCCTGGATCGCCCCTCTAATGCCGGGTACGCTGATGGCTACCATAAATGGTTCTGACCCGATTTTCCGATGTCCCAAACTACTGAGACGCTTAGCACGTAGTTGGGATGCGCCTGAACTCGCCGGCAACGACTGGAGCCGTATTCTCGTCTTCCATTGCGCGGCACAAGCCGATTGGTCACAACGCAGCATTGCGGAAATCGCAGAACAGCGCAGTGGCGACCCGTTCGATGCCATCTACGACCTGCTTTTGGCAGAAATCGACCGGCTGCACGAAGTCATGGTCTTGGCGTTGACCTACCGGGAGCCGGACCTCCGCCTAGCATTCGAACATCCAGATTGTATGATCGGCTCGGACGCCACGGCATTGGCGCCAGACGGTCCACTGGCCCACACATCGTTTCACGGAGCCTACACCTGGGCAGGGTGGTTCTACCGTCACTTTGTTCGGGATCAGAAAATGATCACACCGTAGGAAGTCGTTTGACGACTGACTTCACTGCCGGCAAAGCGTTTGGGGCTGCCGGATCGGGGCGTCATTCGCGAAACCGCGCGGGCCGACCTGGCGATTTTTGAGCCGGAGTTGTTCGCGGAATGCGGTACTCTGTTTGCGCCGAATCAAATTGCCACGGGCATGCGGCACGTGGTGGTCAACGGAGTAATCACATTGCGCGACGGAGAACTGACCGGACGCCGGGACGGACAGGTGCTGCGACGTTAACAGCCAGAAAGCCATGTCGAGGTTCAGGGTTCAGCGTCAGGTCGCTCCTCGCAGGCGGCAGTGCCGCCTGGGGAACGGACTGTGCCAGGGACAGCTGTTGCGCTGCACCGCCTCCTATTCCTACTGTGCTGGCGGGGCGTCGATCCAATGATGGAACAACGGCTGGACATTCTCGGGCAGCTGCGCAAATACCTCCGGTGGTATTGTCGGGGCTGGCGCGTCCGGCTTGTTGGCACGCTCAACCATCTGTTTCCGCAAGAACGAGTTCGGGCGCAAGACCTCCAGGTTAAGCCACCAGGGAGCAAAGCGAACGGCGACCGCCACGCGGTCCTCCGCGGAACGGTTCGGCGCTGCGGCGTGCCAGCAGCGACTGTCCAGCAACAAGGCACTGCCCGCCTTTCCCGTAATCTGCAGCTCGCCGGGAAGCGGGTCGAGTCGATCTGCGACCGGCTCGGCTGTGGGGTTGGTACCACGGCGATGGCTGCCGGGCAAGGCGATGGTCGCACCCGTCTCAACGGTAAAGTCGGAAAGCATGAACAACATCGTCAGGTGCATGATCAGGTCGGGGTAGGGAGCCGGGAATCGTGCCCCAAGTGACTGGATATACGGCCAATCGGCGTGCCACTGCCCGCGATCGTTACCGGGATGATTGACCAGCGCAGTGGTGAAGGAAACGCGGTAGTGTTCCCCCAGCAACGCAGTCACGATGTTCGTGAGTCGTTCCTCCACGAGGTATTCCGCGAACGACTGATCGTAGCGGATCAAGCTCGCGATCTGGCTCGTTCCCTGCGGAGCAAAGTTGCTTCTGACGGCGTGCTGACGGGCCGTTTCCAGGACACTCTCCCGCACCCGCTGGACTGCACCCGAGGGGATCACATCGGCGAGCACACCATAACCGCTGGCCTTGAGTTGTCGTATCAGTTGCTCGCAGTTCATGATGCTGGCCATCTCAGATACCATCATGGTTATGGTTCAAGCAGTTCGGCACGTGGTCAGTACCGCGCGCCGAACTGTCAGTGTAAACGGGCCCCACCATTCATCCAATTGCCGGAGCGTCGGCGCTGCCGAAGGATCCCAATCTGACGCGATCCCTGGTATTTCCCGGTTCACCAGGATGGAATGGAAAGCGATGGCAGATCAGCCATTTGCCGCTGCTCGACAGGTGGTTCTGCAACATTCACAATGACACCGTCGGGTCCGCA
>CEUS01272417.1_pt1 | contig 15482 bp, 10 predicted proteins | sample 427031 | NCBI WGS metagenome assembly CEUS01 (sample SAMEA2622837, study PRJEB7988) | marine metagenome | biome: marine biome (ENVO:00000447); feature: marine epipelagic mixed layer (ENVO:xxxxxxxxx); material: "saline water (ENVO:00002010), including plankton (ENVO:xxxxxxxx)" | depth 140 m | reverse complement strand
AGGTGCAGTTGCGAGCCGCGTATCGGTCAAAGTTTGGCACAGACGTGTTGTTGTGGGTTACGTCACAGGTTGACGAACCATCTCAATCGATAACGGTGGTCACCTGGCAGGATGATTTCGACGCAGACGGCCAGCTCGAATGGCGCCGCTATCGCAGATTGAATCTAAGTTGGCTGGATCCGGAAAATGTGCAACAACTCCTTACGGAGACTGGATTCCAGATTAATGCTTGCCTTGGTGACTTTACTGGTTCAGCGTTCTCAGCGGATACCGCAGTGGAGCAAATTTGGGACGTGCGCAAACCGGCACATGCAACCTCAATGAAGGTAATTCATGATCGGAACGACTGGACTAAAGGCATTTGAAGTCAAGTGTATCGTCGGTGTCTACGAACAGGAACGAAACTATCCTCAACCAGTGTTATTCGATATCGAGCTTGATTATGACTTCGCCAAGCCTGCCGAATCAGATGCACTTGCCCATGCGGTCGATTACGACAAGGTCGCTTCCTCTGTGAGAGCAATGGTCCAACAGCGAGCGTTCAAATTGCTCGAAACAATGGCTGAAGAAACTGTTTCGCTTCTATTCAAACACATGGAGCATGTGCGCACCATACGTCTGGAAATCCGGAAGCCGCAGGCTGTCACAGACGCTGCCTGTTCACTCGTGCGGGTGGAGCGACACCGATGATGGATCCTCCAGGAAATAACCCAGTTGCCATAGTTACAGGTGGATCTAAGCGTTTAGGCCGGCAGCTCTGCACCACCCTCGCAGCCAGGGGTTACGACCTAGTCGTGCTCTATCGAGCATCCCAAGACGAGGCGCACTCATTGGTCAAAGAAGTCGGAAAGACCGGATGTCGGGCCAGAACATTAGCAGTAGACGTTGGCATTGAACAGGAGGTCGCCAAGGTCTTCGCCGACATCACGACTCAAGAAGGCCGTGTCGACCTCCTCGTGAACAACGTAGGGAACTACAATCCCCAGCATGTAACTAAACTCTCGCCAGCCGTCTGGGACGCCACGTTAGCAGCTAACCTCTCTGGCGCTTTCTATTGCTGTTACCACGCACTAGATCTCATCCCTCCAGGAGGACACATCATCTCGATAGGCATGGCTGGACTAGAAGGAATCCGGGCCAATGTTCACGGCACCGACTACTATGTCAGTAAGACTGGCCTGCTCGTGCTAACGCGTGCACTTGCTGCAGCCCATGCCAAACGTCAGATCCGGGCGAACATGATTTCACCAGGACAACTCGACAACTCAATTGACCTGCCACCACCTGACCAAATAGGTGCTTCAGTGCCACTCGGCAGAGCTGGCACCTTGAAGGATGTCACCCAAGCTGTCGAATATCTTCTGGATGCTCCATATGTCACCGGGGTCAACATCGACGTATCTGGGGGTTATCGTCTGTAGCCAGTCAGATCAGGACTTTTTACCGGCACATCTTCCCACCTGTATGCAGACTGCCTCGCACCTGAGCTCGCTCTGGGATCGCCCTGCTGAATGGGCTCGACGAATCGCCATGATTCGCGAGGCAAACTGCTTCTTGTATCTCTCGACCTACTACATCGAATACGACGCCTATGGAACCGAAATGTTAAGCGCCCTGCTAGAAGCCCAGCACAGAGGCGTAAACGTCAATCTCCTTATAGATGACTTCGGACAGCGGCTCGGAGGCATTCTGATGAATGCCAAAGACAAAGCCAGACTCACGGCTAGTCTCAATGAACTCGGTGCAGCTGGCGCTATCGTTACCCGCTACCGACCAACCCGATTCCTGCAGCGGTGGCTCGGTGGCGGCCAACACGTCAAGATTCAGGTATCTGAAGCAGGAGAAGCCATTTTTGGCAGCAGTAACATCACGAAGTCTTCCTTCGATGGGTGGAACGAATATTCGGTGGCAGTTCGAGGCCCCATCGTGGCCGACCTACTCGCAAGTTATCGATCATGCGGTGGAATCGTGGACGACACACACTTGTCCACACTTGCAGAAACCGAGAATCGAACAGCCGAGTCAGTAGACCTCGACTACTGGTTCTGCAACCCAAACGCCAACCAAGGATTCCTAGGACCCCTTACATGGTCAGGGCCGAACGTAGTGACAGAGCGATTAGTCAAGATGTTAGAGACCGCTCAACACAGCATCCAGCTCACATGTTTCTACTTGAAGCCCGTTGAGTCGCTGGTAGAGGTGTTGACTGCCGCCGCCGTCCGAGGGATACAAGTAGAGGTCTATCACTCTCACTCGGCGGCATTACCTGCCACCGACCTGCCATGGATTGCGGCAGTAGCCGGGTATAAGCGATTACTAACCGCCGGAGTCAAAATTTACGAGAACTTGACTGGAGAACATTCAAAAATCGTGCTGGTCGACAATGATTGGGTAGCATTCGGCAGCTATAACTTCGAGGATGCCGCACACGACCGTCTAGCAGAAGGAATGCTGGCAACACATGATCGGAGAGTGATCAGGCAAACCAACCAGATCTTTGAACAGCTCCAAGCTGACCCAAACAATGTGCCAGTCACCATCCAACTACTGGAGCACCTGCCCACTAAACTGAAGTTGCGTATAGCACTACTCCGTCGACTCAAACGCTGGCTCTGACTCGATCAACCAAGGGCAAAACAAGGACAATTCCGGTAATGCAAAACGAACTACAGTTCATGGAAATCGAGCACAAGTTCATAGTCGAAGAAGACTTCAACCTTTCGACGTTTCGGACAAAGATCGAGCAGTTAAATCCCATCAGAACAAGTTCAATACGTGTAAGCGATCGATATTTCTTGACGGGAATAGGCCAGCAGGAAAAATTTCTACTGAGGCATCGCTACGATCCGGAACTACACCAGTTAACGCTGAAGACTCTAGAGAGAGATACGGAAATCCGGTCAGAGATCAACCTCGACCTTGGTCATCACGCAGGAGCCCAAGAGGATGCTGTCGATGCATTTCTTGCCAAACTAGGAGTCCGATGGAGCGGCACCCTCCACAAAGATATAGAAGCCTGGTATTTCCCTGACATAGAAATCGTGCATTATCTGGCTGAGACCGATACTCGAACGGTTCGATGCGTCGAGTTTGAGGCAACAAACAAATCTTCGATTGGTGCAGCACTCGGCACTTTGAAACGATATGAACTCAAAACAGGATTTGCCGCCCATGCACGGTCAAGCCTTTCATTGCCGCAAATTCTGTTTCCTGAGATCGCCAACGCCCTCGGCAGCTGAATGCTGAAACAACCCTTCGCATTCACCTCGATTCCGCGCCCCTCTCATTTACCGCTGTCCTGCTTCAAGTTCCAGGGCCATTTGCTCATCACGATCGCGCGCTGCACGAACTTGGTCTGGACGGGTCTGAAAACAATCGAGGCAAACAGCCGGATCAACATCATGGCCCTCAGTAGGCAGTCCACGAGCCTCCATCAGCGCACGCAAGTGGCCGGCAGTATCGCTCTGAGATTTGTAGAAATCTGAGTAACTAAGTCCATTTGCAAGCGCGAGGGGCGTCCAGCCCTCTACCGTGAAAGAGTCCAGTCGCGCACCTCTATCCACCAACAGGTCCACAACTGCGTTAACGCCTCGGAAGGCCGCTCCATGAAGTGCAGTCTCACCGCGATCATTCACAGCATTTACATCTGTACCACGGTCAAGACATAACCGTACGGCCTCAAGCACTTCCGCTTCTTGTCCAGGTAACGATCCACCATCCTCCCCTGGAATGAAGATTGCGATTCCAGCAGCCACCATCAACGGGGTAGTTCCATCGGCACTCGCAACTAAAGGATCGGCTCCGCCATCTAGTAACGCTTGCATCGCCTCTATGTCAGTGTTCTTAGCGGCAAGAAAAAATGCAGTAGCACCAAGCCGGTTAAGTCTGCTACGTTGACCATCCTTCATTCCATTCCGAGACATTCTTGCATTGATATCAATCTCACTAGCTATCAATTTTTTGACAAGGTCAATACTGTCGACCGAGCCTGTCGGGATCGGACCAGGAGTTCCTCCGCTCGGATTCGGCCGACGGGTCCGTATCACCTGGTGGAGTGCGTTCCACCCAGCACCACTGAGCGCTGGGTCGGCTCCACGTTCGAGCAAATAGCTTGCTAGTTCCCAATTGGCGTTCGCAGCAGCGACAACCAGCGCACTCTGACCGTCAGACAACGTATCATTCACATCGGCCCCAGCATCTAGCAACGCCCGGGTGGCATCAAGTTGTCCGGCGCGAACTGCAAAGAGGAGTGCCGTAAATCCGGTGGGCTGAGGGCTCGAAAAATAACTCCTCACAGAAACAGACTCATGAATGGGAGTTCGAATAGCCACGTCGGCGCCATGATCCACAAGAAGAGCAATCGCCGAAGCGTTATTTCTTGCAGCGGCCCACATCAACGCTGTTTGTCCGGTCACTTCAACCCGAGCATTCGGATCAGCGCCATGCTCCAGCAACAACTTAACTGCACCCGGGGTCCCTCCTCGAGCGGCTGTCATCAGCACTGTTTCACCACCAGGCATGACTGTGTCCGGAACCGCTCCTGACACAAGCAACTGCTCGATGGCGGGAACACTCCCATTCAAAGCTGCCAGCGTCAACGGCTGAACGCCGTAGCGATTGGCTATAGTTGCATCAGCACCATGTTCTAGGAGAAGGTCGATCAATTTCTCCTCATCTCGGTGCACAGCCCAGTGCAACGCCGTCGTGCCATCGGCCGTGGATTCATCTACCTCAGCTGCTTTGGAGAGCAACAGGCGCAACTCTTTCTCATCCCCCGCTCTGGCTGCTTCAACCAATGGGACCACAGTAGCGGCCTGACTCGACACCCCTCCCAAGAAAGTCATGACGACAAACTGCAAGAAGATGAAAAGACGCATTCCAGACTCCCTACCTCAGCGATTCAACCAACAAGCCCCGTCTACAGGTCAGCAAGGGGACCAGTGCTATCAGCGATAGTGTCCACGTGGACATCGACCTTCTCAAGCAGACTCAACCCAAGATTCATGAAGGGTGTATGTAGTGGGTAATGCAAATGACGGTTTCCGGTCAACCGGCCTCCGCCGCCACCAACCAGCACGGTCGGCAGGTTAAAGGGGGTATGGTGATCACCATCACCCATCCCACAGCCATATAACAGCATGCTGTGGTCAAGGAGGGTTCCGTCGCCATCAGGCGTGGCCCGCAACTTCTCGACAAACCGGGCAAACAAAGATAGATGATAAACATTCACCTTCGTGTACTGCTCAACATTGTGCGAATCCATCTGGTGATGAGAGATAGTGTGGTGCCCTTCCGGCACGCCGATATCTGGATAGGTCCGACCGCTCTGTTCTCTGGCGATTTGTGTGCAACTCACCCGAGTCGCGTCAGCTTGGTACGCCAAGACCAAGAGATCGTAGAGAAGCTTCAGGTGCTCATCGTAACTCTCTGGCACACCAGACGGCTGCTCGAGAGACGGCAGCGGGGTAGCCGCATTCGCACGCTCGGCCCGCTGAATCCTCTGTTCCACTTCACGTATCGTATCCAGGTAGTCATCGACGCGGCTGCGATCACTCGAGCCCAACAAGCGTTTAAACTCGCCAAACCGACTAGTAACCGCATCAAGAATGCTACGGTCAGTTCGCATGTCGGCCACACGAGCCGATACACTCCCTCCATCACCGAACATACGCTGAAATACGACTCTAGGATCACGCTCATGGGGTAACGGTGTGGTGTCGTCCCTCCAGGAAGTCGAGTTAAGATAGGCGCAAGCGTAACCATTCTCGCAATTACCCACTAGAAAGTTTGAATCTGTGGTCAGCTCCAGTGAGCGCAACGATGTCTCGGCACCCAGTCCGTCAGCTGCATATTGGTCAATCGTCTTACCGGCACGGAGGTCGGCTCCTTCTGTCTTGTTCGGCAACACGCCGTTCAGCCATCCAGCGTGAGCACGGCTATGAACGCCACCACCCTCGTTTGGGCTGACCACCCCGCGATTACTAAGGCCACTAACGACCGTAAGCTGATCGCGGAAGGGGGCTAGCGGCTCCAGAATTGGAGTCAGCGCAAACGTTGTCCCTCCCTCCCCAGCAGGGTGAAAATTCGGCAAAAACATTCCGTTTGGTCCATAAAAGAAACCTACCCGTCGTACCGGTTCTACGGTCGCAGAAAGAGCTGGTGCCATCGCGTCGAGTAGCGGTAGCGCCAGTGCCGCACCGAATCCACGTAGTACTGTACGACGAGGCAGTGCCGCCTTAGTAATGATCATGATTCAGCTCTCCTCAACAGAAACGGGTCGCTCTGCACCACTGCCAAAATAATCGTTTGCAGTCGGTAGTCATCAGCCGAGGCCTTCCGTAAGATTTTCCGTACCGTCGGCATATCGTAATACTCCACTCCGCGACCGAGAGCGTAAATCATCAGCTTCTCGATCAAGGTGGTCACAAAGCGTTCAGGGTGCTGAACCAGGGCTGCTCGCAAGCCTGCCGCACCATCAAAAGCTGTGCCATCGGGTAGCATTCCGGTGGCATCGATCGAATTATAAGACTCATCAACAGCCCGCCATCGCCCAATCGCATCAAAGTGCTCGAGTGCAAAACCCGCTGGGTCAATCATCGCGTGACATGCAGCACAAGCTGGGTTGTCACGGTGCGCACTCATGCGATCGCGCATGGTCGCAGTCTTAGCTTGGGTCTTCCGGTCATTAAGGGCCGGCACATTGGGCGGCGGATCTGGTGGCGGACTGCCGAGCACGTTGTTCAGAATCCATTTTCCGCGCAGCACCGGTGAGGTCCTGATAGCGTGCGAGGTTAAGGTCAAGATACTTCCATGTCCCAGCAAGCCTCGGCGCGGGCTATTCGCTGGCAACGGAACTCGACGAAAATGACTGCCCTGTACTTGAGGAATACCGTAATGGATAGCGATGCGCTCATTCAGGTAAGTATAGTCAGCGTTCAGCAAATTAAGCGCACTCCGGTCATCCCGCACGATACTGTCAAAAAACAACTCCGTTTCCGTAATCAGCCCTTGGCGAAGAGACTCATCAAATGCCAATGCGTACGGATCGCCAGGTCGTATCGACGGATCAGCCAAGTTCCGTAATTGGAGCCACTGCCCCGCAAAGTTCTTAGTTAACTCAACTGAACGCGCATCAGCGATCATCCGCCGAACCTGACTCTCGAGTTCTGCAGGCTGACTGAGCCCTCCGGCCTCGGCGACCGCTAGCAGCTCCTCATCCGGCAAACTGCTCCACAAGAAGAACGCCAACCGAGAAGCTAATTCGACATCCGTAATTCGATATACCCCTGAAGGAGATATATCAACCGGGTCAGCCTCAACCCTAAAAAGCAGATCAGGACTGGCAAGTAAGTACCGTAATGCCCGCTCTATACCAGCCTCAAAGTCACCACCTGCAGCACGTGCATCTTCATAAAATTCCAGTAACAAGGTGATGTCAGCCGGAGTCGGTGGTCGGCGATAGCCGTCCCTAGCGAGCTTGGTCAGAATGGCAGTTGCACACGCAGTCTCCTCAGCCGATGTGGCGGGGACACAGGTAAAGAGGCGTTGCCGGCTCGGAGTTTCTCCAGCACCACGCTCGTCATACGGCCCTCTGATTGCTACGCTGTTAACAACTGGGATAGGTCCAGAGAGTCCTCCACGCCGAGGGTTCTGAAACGGTTCGCGAACTTGTTCAACTAGTGACCGAGGGTTCTGATAAAACGTCACTCCCACATCGTGAGGTCCAGCAGTCACCGTGACTCTGACAGTGAGTGTTCCATCCGCCAAAAACAAGTCCGGATCATCTTCTGGACTTGGTTGACCGAGTATTCTCACTGCTACTTGCTCACCGTCCACAGTGAGTTCAAGGCGCTGTTGCAGCCGTCCCCGTCTGGCACGTCCCAATTCAACCTCAACATCGTATTCCGCATCCCTGGGAAACAGGTGCCGAATGAACATTCCGCCGCGCGTCCCGAATGGCAGCGAGTCTTGCCGGTCATGCTGCTGCCTGTCTGTCGCCACCCGGTAAGTCTCAGACACCACCGCCGGAGGAGGACTGCCCACCGCCAACCGACTCACAGTCTTCGCCGCAGCTAGGTAGCGCTCGACTAGTGACTCAGACAGACGCAACGAGGTGCCAATATTGTCGAATCCATAGCTTGAATCGTCCGCTGGAAGTAAATCTTCAACCTGGACGTCGACGGCAAGAAGGTCACGGACTACGTTGCGGTATTCGGCCCTATTAAGCCGATGCAAAGTAGCGGTCCGACCGGGATTAGGATTGATGAGGGCGGCAACATCGAGTTCCGTCTCAAGCCAAGCCGCTAGCTCATCAAGGGCGCCACCTTCCGGTCTGGGGCGACCCGCCGGCGGCATTAGTCCGCCGCGCAGCTTGCGAACGACCGCTTCCCAAGCTTGGGCCTGGGGCCCCACGCTGTTGAGGTCTAGCGTATCGAGCTTCAATCCTGCAGCGCGAAGCTGGCCCACCAAGGCCGAGGGAGGGCTGCCGTCACCGTCCACGATCTGCTCATTATGGCAACCGACACAATACAGATCCAAAAGGGCACGGTAATCCACTACCGTCGAAGATGGCTGAGCGCCCAGAACAGGTGGCACCCACCAAACTCCCGCGTAGGCCAAGAAGCACACTGAGACGCGTGCGAACCGAATCAGATTGCAAGTCTTTGCCACGTAGCCCCTCGGACGTCAGATCAAAGCCGATACATAAAGGTCAATCGTAGCCTGAGCGCCCTATTGACGCAATCCAAGCCGTGGGAGTGAACCTCACGAACCAACCTCGACCGAGACCACGGACTCAATCGGGCAACGCAAGGGCAACCAAGGACGGGGCCTCGCCACCACCGATGGTTAATGCCAAGTATTGCTTACCACCCACCATGTAGGTCATCGGCGTACCAATAGCTCCGGCAGGCAAATCGACCAGCCCCACCGCCTCGCCAGTAGCCTTATCGTAAGCAACCAGGCTCGGCCCACCGTCGCTTCCCCCCGTCGTAAGGGCATGAATGAGCAGGGTCTTGGTCAACAGTGGTCCACTCCGGCTATCGTCGCCCCCAAGCGGCGGCAGGTCTAGCTCACGAAGCACCGGATGATTCCTGAAGCGATCACCATCACCAAGCGGTGTCATCCAGATGTGCTCGCCAGTATTCATATCAATTGCAGTCATGCGCGAATATGGTGGCTTCCAGAGAGGCAACCCCTGAGGCATCTGAGGTCGTCGTTTCGGGTTGCCCGCCTCCAAGTAGGGACGGTCTCCGCGAGTGAGAATATAGCGCAAGGTCGAAGGTTCGTTCGGCTCCGCTTCACGAAACCGCATTACCGAATGAACATTTCTGGATGGAATGTAAATGATGCCCGTCTCTGGATCGACCGCGGCACCTGACCAGTTGGCCCCACCACCAGCACTCGGCCTGAAGATTGTCCCTCTCAGGGAAAGCGGCGTATACAGTGGCCCCAGTCGAAATCCGTCCACCGCATCGAGCGCCATCTGTCGTATCGCCGGTGTAAAATCGACCAAGTCATCAATCGTGGCGCCTTGCATGTCAAAGGCTGCAGGCCGGGTAGGAAAAGGTTGGGTAGGTGAGAGAATTTCTCCGTCTAAATCAGTATCCGTGTTAACTGGACGCTCTTCAATCGGCCAAATCGGCTCACCCGTGACACGATCAAAAGCGTATACAAAACCTTGTTTAGTGACTTGGGCCACCGCCTTGACTTGACGACCGTCGACCGTAATGTCGAGCAGATTTGGGGCGGTTGGATTGTCATAGTCCCAGACTCCATGGTGCACCATCTGGAAATGCCAGAGCCTCTGACCCGTTTCCAGATCTACCGCAACAAGACTTTCAGCAAACAGATTATCGCCAGGTCGATGACCACCGTAGTAATCCGAGGTTGGAGTACTCGTCGGCAAATAGACGATGCCTAATTCTGGATCTGCGCTCATATTCGACCAGGTGTTCGCATTGCCTGAGTAGCGCCAAGATTCGTCACCCCACGTATCGCTACCGAACTCATCCCCGCTTTGCGGGACGTTGTGAAAATCCCATTTGTGAATACCGGTTCTTGCATCGTAAGCACGGGAAAACCCAGGAGGCATCTCTTTCGTTATGGAGAAATCGTTGATCGATGACCCAATAATGACTGTGTCCCCCACTACCAGTGGGGCTGAAAGTGAAGAAAGTGGTAAGAGATTGAGATTGTCACGCTGGCCCCTGGTCGCACGAGGTAGGTTGTCTACCAAATCGACCTTGCCGTTTTCCCCGAACCCGGGATCCGGAAGACCGGTTTTGGCATCAACAGCCACCAGATATCCATCACCGGTACCCCACACGATCCGGGCTTCGCCAGCATTGGACCAATAGGAAACGCCGCGATGCGCCCAAGGGGTCGGGGCAGGCGTTCCAGCCTCGTACATTCTTGGGTCATGGACCCAGAGTGTCTCGCCGGTAGCGGCATCAATCGCAGCTGCTTGATAGAGCGGTGTACTGACGTAAAGAACGCCATCGACCATCAGCGGTGTCGCCACAAGCCGCCTAAATGTGGGTGGGGTAACCCAGCGACCAGGCTCCTCAGCCTCCAGCAGGTCAAAGACCGTCTGTGCCGGCACAAGCGAAGTTCCATACTCACTCTGATAAACGAGGTGGGTGTCAACAGTTTGCCATTGCCAAGCAATCTCAAGGTCGGTGAAGTTATCAGCAGAAATCTGATCAACCGCTGAATACTTGCTCCCAAAGGTGTCAGCAGCATACGAATGCCACTCCCCATCGGCTGCCCCAGGCTGGGCAGCAACCTGCAGTGACACACTCAACACGAAGATCGCAACGACCGAGACCCCACAAATTCGATAACGCGCCATTCCAATGCCCCCTCTAACACTTGCCAGCTAAGCCATGAAACAAGTCTACGCTTCTCAGGCATCCCACCCGGAGCAGCAAGAAGGGAACCTAATTGAGCACGTCGAAAAGGTAGGTGTACTTGACTATCACGCTACGACCAGCCGCCATCGGCAAATAGTTACCGAGTCCATCGGTCTCGTTGTAAACAAAGAAGAGACCAGTGTTGGCCTCCTGCAGCCACCCAAACCGAAGATTGACTGACCAGAGATCGGCGCTATCGTTGTACTGCAACAGACTTTGAGCATACAAACGCGGGGAGAAATTGTAGGCGACCTCAGTCGAAATCAGGTTCGTCATGACGGCACCGGCAGGTAATTCAATATCGTTTCGGGTCCAGCGCAGACGCATGTTGAAAGTCTCACTCGGGCGCAACCCAAATGAAGGTCCATAGCTGAATAATGTGCCACCGAAAAACCCACCCTTGTCAACGCTCATGCCAGCATATACCGGCGCCGATTGGTTCGTTCTGTAGCTCACCGCAAATTGGTGCGTGTCATAAACTCCTGGTGACACGGATACACCAGACACAGTAAACGCCCTGACCACCCCCTCCTTCCGAACATTCCATTGGGTATTCATGGACGAGCTGTCGTTGAATAGCCAACCATTGTCCATATGGAGAAACGACGACTCGATAAACCCATCCTGGTAATTCCAATACCGGTTAAAGGTCACATGCGGGGTAAACTCCTGTACTTGTAGGAAATCGTCCGGACGACCGGTGTAATCGACCCTAGCAGTCATCTTCCGGAAGCCCCGTCGCTCGATAAACCCGACCTCCGGGTTAAACTCTGTTCCCATCTCCATGAAGCCTGTGCCCAACCTCCAATTCGGTCCCCTGTAGTCAACCGACACGTCATAGGCATGGTCGGCGCCACGCAATCCCGGCGTCTCAGTCTTAGCCGCAAACCCAGACACGATCCCATTCTGTCCAAAGCCCAACCGCCCATCCATACCGAAGGTCCGGTTGTAGTCGTCGCCGGCAGCAAGCTGACCCGTAGCCTGACGATTTACAAAGATTGCCCCAACACTCGAGCGGTTCGGCAACTCTCGCCGTAGACGAGCCACACCGAAGTTGTTGGCAGCACTTCCACCAATCGCCTCGGTCTGCATATTCAGAAATCCCACGGTGAAATTTTCTGACACCCTACCTGACAATCGAGCGCCACCCAAAATCGGCACCTCCTGGCCAGCCGCACCAATCCCGATTCGCCGGCTGAAAAAGAGCTCGGTCTGTCCAGTGCTACCGAACCCTCCACCGCCGCTATTGGACATATTGAAAGCCGATGCGTTTTCTAGGAAAAAAGGCCGTTTCTCCGGGAAGAACAGGTTGAAGCGATCAAGGTTGATCTGCTGGTTGTCAACTTCAACCTGAGCAAAGTCCGTGTTGTAGGTCATATCTAACGTGAGACCTGAGGTGACCCCATACTTAAAATCTCCTCCCACATCACCCAAACCAGTCACAGCTTGTGTTCCCGAAACCGGGCGTCGGTTTAACTCGCCAACTACATAAGGGGTAATTCGTAACGTCCTCCATAAATCGTCAGGCGCCTCAAGACCAACCAGCTCGCCGGCTAGAGACACTCTGAACAGATCAAACTGCCGAGGTAAGGGCGTCCAGTAGGCAAGCTCATTGCGCCGACGGATCCCACGCTGGAAATTCATCCCCCAGACCTGCTCTCGTCCGACCGGAAACCGTAGCGTCCGGAATGGAATGGCAAACTCGGCACTCCACCCAACCTCTGAGATTTCGGTACGCACCTGCCAGACACCGTCCCAATTCAAATTGAACCCACCACCGGCCCCGCGCGAAGTCCCACCACCACCGAAGCGACTCCCCCCGGCACCCTCATTGGCTAGCTGACCGTCATACTCCTGGGCACCTGGGCTTGTACCGAATACAAATCCGCTCTGCCGATCAAGAAAGGTGTCGAGAATCAACTGAAAACTGTCACTGCTAGTCAACGACGAGTCACGACGGCTGTCAGTCACTATGATCGCGCTCGGATCCTGGTCATAGCAGACCACGCCGAAATAGATGGTATCGTCCGTAAAAACCACACGCACTTCTGTTCGCTCCGACGCCGGTTGGCCTTGATCGGGCATAGTCTGTCGAAACCCAGTAGCCACTGACACATTGTTCCAAGCCGGATCCTCCAGCACATTGCCATCGAGGATCGGCGGTTCTTCCACCCGCACTGCCATTGCACGCGGCCTGGTCCCGCCTACCTCCAAATCGGTGATCACCCCCTGCTCCTCTGAACCGGGAGACCTCACCGGCGGTTCCGTCTCCAAAACCACTGGCGGTGGTGACGCTTCGACCTCGGCCACTGGCGCAAGGGAAGGCGGCGGAACAATGACTGGGTCGGCCACGGTTAAGTTCTCGGCAACAGGTTGAATGCCTCTGGCTTCATCGGCCCTGATTACTTCTCGCACCCAACTCGCCAGTTGATCCTGCAGGGAAAAAAATTCGTCTGTCCGCCCATCCACAATCACTGACCGCTGGATATTGCCCGTATCCTCCCGTGAAATTCTTGCTGTAATCCGGAGACCATTACCTAAATGCTGGTAGGCCCCACTGACGAGCCAGGCCGGAGACGGCTCCACCCCAGACAGGACCTCCCCCCGCAACACAACCAATCCATCAGCAGCCAAGCCGGTGGATACGGTTTCAGCAATGCCAGCGCCCATCCAGTCATCGGCCGGTTCTCCTGCAATATTCTCGAAAGGCAGCACCGCGACAACCTGAACCTCATCAGGCACGCTGGCAGACTGCGCTACCACCACGGACCGACCTTCCAGAACGGGCCCCAAAACGGCAACAACGAGCCCATACCAACAAAGCCTGCTACCGATATAGCTATTAGACATGTATCTCATCTAGTCCATCACGCACTACATCTGTTCAATGCGGCGGGTCACAAATGCCCGTGCCTCCTCAGAGACGCCAAACTGACTCAACACCTCATTACCTTGATACCCCAGGTCGGCCATACCGACAGGACTCGTGTAGTAGGCATCAACAGTCATCCTTCGGACCCAGTCAAAAAACCGGACACCAGATTCAACTTCGCCCCCACCACCAGCTTCTTCAGCTTCCACCAACGCGTCGAGTAACTCGGTCTGATCAGCGAGGGACGCCTCAATGAACCCCGTGTCAACCCGCTGGCTCATTGTCTCATCGAACCAACGTACCCCTTGCTGATAAATATCGGCAAGACTGTCGTTCTGACTGCACAAGAGGTCAATGAACTCCGGTGCCCCAGCCTCTAGTCCGCTACCACCGCCCGCATCAGATGGTACGATCAACTCGGCCAACCGAGACACCGTCGCAAACTCACGCGGAGTCAAAATTTTCGGCACATATTGCCCCATCTGACGCTCTTCCCCTGCCAACGCGTGAACTACACGAGCCGCCTCCAAGTTGAATACCCCACTGCCAGCACCAGTCACCGCCAGAGCTAGGTGCCTCAACACATCCCGTCGCGAAACCGACAAACCTTCTACTTGGCTCATAAGTTGCCTCTTCGCATCTCCTCAACCATGTATTCAGAAGCCCGCCACGCCAGAGCGTTGATGGTCAAGGTCGGGTTCTTATCTGGGTTTCCTACGAATGAAGCTCCATCGCACACGAAGAGATTCTCAATGTCATGCGACTGACAGAACCCATTCAGAACCGAACTGTTTGGGTCCTCACCCATACGCGCCGTCCCGACCTCGTGAATGATGCTCCCTCCCACCGAGATACCAGAGGCATCCCGAGCCGAGGTCTGCTGCACAACACCACCCATCACATCGACAAGGTCACCGAAGGTATCTGTCATGTGCCGAGCCTGGTCTAACTCGTAGTCACTCCACTTAAAGTGAAATCGTAGTACCGGAATTCCCCAACGATCGACCGTATCAGGATCAATCTCGCAGTAGCAAGACTCGTTAGGAATCATCTCGCCCCTACCCTCAAAGGTAACGGTAGTGCCAAACTCTCTGCGAGCCCGAGATTTCAATCCGATTCCGTAACCACTCTCGCGAGCTAGCCTTCCAAAGGACCCAATGCCAGGCATGTTGTAGCCGCCCCCTATCTCTATGTGGTAGCCCCGAGGAAAACCAAGCCCCTCTTGATTTTCCCATCCCCACCAAGGCATATAGAGGTGTGCCCCACCCGCACCATCGCTGTTATACCGAGGCATCCCCTCAAACGCTGGCACCTGAGCGGAAACTCCGTAACCGACCGTGTCCATCAAGAACTTTCCAACCACTCCAGAACTGTTGGCAACACCGTTCGGAAATTCACTCGTTTTCGAGTTGAGCAAAAGACGGGCCGACTCACAGGCGCTCGCCGCCAACACAAGAAGTCGACAACGTAATCGGCGTTCCTCCCCAGTCCGGGTATCGACATAGACAACCTCGGTAACCTTGCCACTCCCATCGGTCACAATCTCTCGGGCCATCGCCCGGTCGATAACTTGCAATCGACCGGTTTCGAGCGCTGGAAAGATTTGCACCTGACTAGAAGAGTAGTTCGATGCAGACCGGCAACCGCGGCCACACTGCCCGCAATAGTGACACGCTGGCCTACCGTTGAGCGGCCGG
>CEUS01211375.1_pt1 | contig 15484 bp, 14 predicted proteins | sample 427031 | NCBI WGS metagenome assembly CEUS01 (sample SAMEA2622837, study PRJEB7988) | marine metagenome | biome: marine biome (ENVO:00000447); feature: marine epipelagic mixed layer (ENVO:xxxxxxxxx); material: "saline water (ENVO:00002010), including plankton (ENVO:xxxxxxxx)" | depth 140 m | reverse complement strand
ACAGGGATGTTCATTCTCCATGTTTCCATGTTTACATGAACATCACCCTCAACCAACGTTAACTTCTGGGTACCGGTTGTACCCTGTACTTCCTCGGTCTCGTAGCCGTAGCCGTTTTCAAGGATGTATCTTGCGATTGCCAGATGGACCCAGTTGCTTCCCCATTGGCCATCATGGAATTTTATTACTTCTTTCTCAGGTGCTTTTGCTGCAGGTGCCTCAGGTGCTTTAGTAGCTTCCACTACAGCTGCAGGTGCGGGGGTGGATGTTGCTGGTACAGGTGTTGGATCGTCTCCTCCACATGCCATAACGAACATCATTCCGATCAGTCCGATTAGTATACCCATATAGCTGGGTTTTATATATTTAGCTAACATACTCTACAATCCTCCTTTTTCGAATTCATCCACTAGAGTAGTAGTTGGGACTACCTTCCAAGCATTATTGTAGGATTAAGTAATTTCCTACCACTTGGTATCTTGTCTTACCATTTACCTATCTAGTTTCACCTCCTATTTCGTCTAACTCTCAGCAATTTAAATTCTCTTATTCTCACAAAAAAAGCAAAAAGTATACAAACAAAGAGTGTTTTGTTTGGGGTATTTGAGAGTGTTGCCGAAGGGCCCGTCGCGTGACCCAGATTTGTCTGTGAGCGGCATTCACTTTTTCTATTTAAGAGGCCTTCATGGTAACCTCTGAGAGAGTTTATGTCAACCCTCGGATCATCTTAAAGAGGCGTTTTTCGTGCCTGAGTCCCGTACAAATTAGGTTATTAACATAGCATCTCCGAAACTATAAAAACGGTAGTCTAGAGATATAGCTTTGTGGTACGCCTCCAATATAAAATCACGTCCTGCAAAGGCACTTATAAGCATAAGCAGAGTAGATTTTGGTAAATGAAAATTTGTAATCATACCGTCTACTATTCCAAACTTATGACCAGGTAGTATGAAGAGGTTTGCCCACCCAGATCTAGGTGTTAGGCTAATTGATCCAGCTGACTGGCAAAGAGTATATACTTGCTCTAGAACCCTAACACTAGTTGTACCCACACATATTATTCGTCTACCTTGTTGTCTAGCCATATTTATTTCGTTCGCCGTTGATTCACTTAGTTCAAAGTATTCTGAGTGTATCTCGTGATTTTTTGGTGAGTCAGCCGACACAGGTCTGAATGTATCCAATCCTATGTGTAGAGTTACTTCTGCAATTTTTATACCATTTTGCTGCAGAGATTCTAATAAACTGTCCGTAAAATGTAATCCAGCTGTGGGAGCTGCAGCACTACCTTGTTTTTTTGAGTAGACTGTTTGGTATCTTTCCTGGTCAGTAAGTGATTCTTTAATGTATGGCGGTAGTGGTATCAATCCGGATTTGTATATCACGGATTCGTCTTCTATGTTGATTATGCGGGTACCATCGGAACATGTTTGAAGTATCTGGATTTGAGTATTCCCGATATTAAGTATAGATCCTTCTCTTAATCTGCGGCCAGGTTTGACAAGACTTTTCCATTTCCCCGAACCTTCCCTGTGTAGTAGTAATATTTCTACAGCTCCACCAGTTCCTGGCCTAGTTCCTAGCAATCTTGCAGGGAGCACTCTGCTGTTGTTTACTATTAGTAAGTCTCCCTCTCTCAAAAGTGAGCCTATATCGTAGAAAGTGTGATGAGTTAATTTATGTGATGACCTGTCCAGGTGCATTAGCCGCGAATAGTCTCTGGGTTCTATTGGGGTCTGAGCTATCAGATGTTCGGGAAGTATATATTCAAAATCGCTTGTAAATATATCTTTTGTCATTTGGGCAATTTCTTATCGGGTATTTTCATTGAAAGGGATGCCATACGCTTTTTCAGTCGACTAATTCAGCTGCCTTTAATGTATTAACTAAAAGCATTGCAACAGTCATCGGACCGACTCCACCAGGGACTGGAGTGATCGCCGAAGCTTTCTCAGATACTCCATCGAATTCGACGTCTCCTACAAGTCTGTATCCACTTTTCCTACTAGGATCAGCTATTCTATTAATTCCAACATCTATTACCACACTACCGCTTTTTACCATGTCCTGAGTTATTGCATTAGCTTTTCCTATAGAGGCAATCAGGATGTCGGCAGAACTTGTTATACTCTTTAAATCTTGGGTGCCGGTATGGCAAACTGTGACGGTAGCGTTGGCCCCTGCCATCTTCTGGAGGAACAAAGCTGCTGCTGGTTTTCCAACTATGTTACTTCTTCCGCAAATTACTATATGTTTGCCTGCAGGATCATTGTTAGTCCTTATTAGCATCTGTTGGACTCCAGCTGGGGTGCCCGGTATGAATATTGGCTGTCCTTCCAATAGTCTGCCCATGTTAACTGGGTGAAGTCCATCTACATCCTTGTCGGGATCGATAGACATTATCACAGTTCTTTCGTCAATATGGGAAGGCACGGGGAGCTGCATCAATATTCCATGGAATCGGGGGTTCTGATTGAGGGTTTGTATCTTTTCTATCAGTTGACCCTGCGTGATATCTTCTGGCAGCTTGAAAACTTCCGAGAACATACCGACTTCTTCACAGGCTCTTTGTTTATTTCTAACATATATCTCGGAGGCGGAGTCGCTACCAACAAGTACGGCTGCCAATCCTGGATTGGGTAGGTTGTTGGCTAGTCTCTTCGATACAGCTTCTGACACTTCTGATCGAATTTCTTGAGCTATTTTAGATCCGTCTATAACCCGAGCACTCATCTAGGACTCCTATAATTCATATCACTTTGAAATGATATCATAGGTGAAATATCTGTACCAAATTGTTGTGGACACACCTAGAGCAAGGCAATATAATAGGCACACTTTTTGCGGCAAGATAGTAATTGGAGATAAATTGTCCAGATTTTCAGATTTATTGGAAAGAGGTGAGTTTGTAATCACCACAGATATTACCTCTTCTACAGGTGTAGACACATCTGGTATTTCCTCTCAATTAGCATCCGTTGAACATCTTGTTGATGCCGTAATCCTTGGTTTTCGTAACGATTATAATCATGCAACTCCTAATCCTATTGGGCTAATTCCTACCATTCTGGGTCACGGTTTGGATGCAATACTAAATGTTGAATGCCGTGATCGTAATAGACTAGCGCTTCAATCTGATCTCTTTGCTGCTTCGATTCTTGGGATAGAAAATATAATGTGTGTTACCGGAGATATGTTTATTGGTAATGAATATGGTGATATAGAAACTGTGTTCGATGTAGGTTCCGCTGATTTAATTCATATTGCGTCTAATTTATCTAATGGTATAGATGTGATTGGATCTCATATAGATAATCCGCCTAAATTCTACGTTGGTGGCATGGTAAATCCATTCGCTAGTGAACTTGCTGATGAGATCATAAGGATGAAAGATAAAGTTGAGGCTGGTGCGAAAGTTTTTATCACACAACCGTTCTTTGATATTGATAGATTAGAAGAATTTAGGGCTGCTATCGGATCTATTCAAGCAAAGGTGATTGCTTCTATTTTGGTATTGGATTCTGTAGATAGAGCGAAGCGTATGAATAATATGCCAGGAATAGAGATACCTCAGAATATTATCATGGAGATAGAGTCATCAGCAGAACATAAAAGCAAGGGTATAGATATAGCAGCTAGGACAATTAATAAGGCAAAGGCGATTTATGATGGAGTTCATATAATAAATCTAGGTTTAATTGATGTGGTTCGACTGGTCCTAGAAAAATCAGGTATAAAGAGATCTAGCCTACAATAATCATGAATTTATAGTTACCTATATTCGGAGGTACAAATGCAGTCAGTTGGGGTAGACCTAATAGAACTATGGAGAATAGAAGCTGTTTTGGGGAGGTGGGGGCAGAATTTCCTAGATAAGATATATACAATTAATGAGCAGCAATTTAGTAAGAGACGCATACCTCAATTGGCAGCTAGATTTGCTGCCAAAGAAGCAGTAATGAAGGCTCTTGGCACTGGAATAAGGGGAGTGGGCTGGAGAGAAGTTGAAGTGACCAGAAAACGAGGCCAGCCCCCATTTGTATTGTTACATGGACGTGCTAAGGTTAGAGCAGAAAGAATGGGGATGGAGGAGATATCAATAAGTTTATCCCATTCTAAAGATTATGCGATCGCGTCAGTGGTCATGAGATATGAAAGAAATATTTAGTGTAATTTAGTCAGAGGAGTCGAAATAACTATGGTCGATAATGGTAGCGTGACCTATATGGATATTGGGATGATAAAGTCCCTTTTACCTGATAGACCGGATGACTCACATAAAGGTGATTTTGGAAAGGTACTTGCTATGGTTGGATCTCCTAATTACGTAGGAGCAGCTCATTTGGCATGTGAGGGAGCTAGTAGAGTAGGTGCAGGTCTAGTTACGCTTGCAGTTAGCAGGAACTTACATGCCATATTAGCTAGTAAGCTTACGGAAACAACATATTTACTATTGGACGAGGATGCTGGATTACCGTCTCTAGAGTCCTATGAGTCTATAATCTCAGTTTCGGAAGACAGTTCAGTATTCTTGGCAGGTTGTGGATTAGACCCGGGCTATGCTACCACTAATCTCTTAACTCATACCGTCTTGTCTCGGCGATTCCCAAATGTTCCCGTAGTTTTGGATGCAAGCGCTTTGACTTGTCTGTCTAAGATGGATGGATGGTGGTTCAGGGTTAATAGTGATACTGTGATTACTCCACATTCAGGCGAGATGGCTAGGCTTAGTGGTATTAGTGTAGATGAAATTAAGAACGACAGGTTGAATATAGCCATCAATAAATCAGTGGAGTGGGGAGTTGTTGTTGTATTGAAAGGTCCTGAGACAATAGTGGCTTCACCAGATGGATTGGCTAGGGTCAGCCCATATTCAAATGCGGGATTGGCTTCTGCTGGCACCGGAGATGTGCTTGCTGGCATGATAAGTGGCTTTATCGCTCAAGGGCTATCAATTTTCGATGCTGCTTCATGTGCTGTGTATATACACGCGCATACGGCGGATATGATGAGATTAACCAAAGGAAATGCAGGTATTCTTGCAACTGATCTTCTACTAAATACACCTAACTCTATTAGTACTATTAGAGCTAAATAGGATATTGCAGGCTACAAAATTGAACTGATTGCGACGCTTGAGTATAATTGCTAGGGAGATCCGATATGTTGTTAGCAATTGATATAGGGAATACAAACGTTACAATGGGAGTGTTCGAAGAGGACAAGCTCTTGGCTACTTGGCGTATGGCTAGTGATCCATATAAACTGCCAGATGAATATGCCATACTAATTCGTAATCTTTTACCTCTCAAAGGGGTATCCTTGGATGATGTGGACAGTATGGCATTATGCAGCGTTGTGCCACCTTTGACCACGGTATTTGAAGAATTAGGTAACGAATACTTCAAACTACGCCCTTTGGTTGTAGGAGCTGGAATAAAAACTGGAGTCAAAATTTTATATGATAACCCCAGAGATGTAGGAGCAGATAGGGTGGTAGATGCAGTGGCTGCATTCAAATTATATGGTGGTCCAGTAATTGTAGTAGACTTTGGCACTGCGACGGTTTTTGACGCTGTTTCTGGAGATGGAGAATACATTGGAGGAGCTATTGCGTCCGGCATAAACCTTACCGCTCAGGCTTTATACGAGCATACATCTCAACTTAGGAGAGTCGAACTAGTGGCTCCTAAGGCAGCAATTGGACGTAATACTGCTGCTAGTATTCAATCTGGCATAGTATATGGGCATGTTGGAATGGTAGAAGCTATGGTAAGTAGATTCAAAGAAGAGCTCGGGGCAGACACTAAGATAATTGCAACAGGTGGCATGGCGAATCTAGTTCATAAAGAGACAGATATCTTCGATTATGTGAATTTGGACCTCACGCTGGTGGGACTCAAGATTATATATGAAATTAATAATGGTGGTGACATGGTATCTGGAGGAGGTAGCGATGGATAGTCCAGTAAAGGGTAAGAACATAGTATTGGGTGTTACGGGGAGTATAGCTGCATATAAGGCGGCAAATATTGCCAGCAGGCTTACACAGGAAGGTGCTACTGTTGATGTAATACTAACAAATGCAGCTACCAAATTTATTACACCTTTGACATTCAAAAGCCTTACACATAGGTCTGTTGTAACAGATATGTATGAAGAGAATTCCGAATTGGCAGTTGAACACGTAGCCTTAGCTAGACGTGCAGACATAATTCTAGTAGCTCCAGCTACTGCAAATTTCTTAGCAAAAGTCGCATATGGTTTTTCAGATGATTCTTTGTCTGCAAGTATATTGGCGTCAACCGCTCCGTTGGTATTGGCGCCTGCTATGGATGGCAATATGTACCACAATGAGGCGACTCAATCCAATGTGAGAACATTAATTGATAGAGGAGTCACAATAGTTGGTCCAGAATCTGGGCACCTTGCCTCTGGTCTCAATGCCATGGGCAGGATGTCGGATATTGACAGTATCATGGATGCTTTATACCTTGAATTAGGTAAGAAAGGCGATCTTGTTGGTAGAACCTTAGTCGTGAGTGCCGGTGGGACACAAGAGCCAATAGATCCGGTACGCGTAATAACTAATCGTTCCTCGGGTAAGATGGGATATGCAATTGCAGCGGCTGCTAGAGACAGGGGGGCCAAAGTTATACTTGTAACGGCTGCCACTTCTTTAGCAGATCCAGGAGGAGTTCATATAAAACGTGTATCTACTGTTGCAGATATGAGAGAAGCGGTTCTCAGTTCATGTGATTCTGCTGATGTTTTGATTATGGCTGCAGCAGTCAGCGACTATAGACCCGCAAAAGCTGAAGAACAAAAAATAAAGAAGCAAGGCGATCAAGGATTGACATTAGATTTGGTTAAGAATGCTGATTTCTTCTTGGAGGTTCCTAAGGGAGTGTTGAGGATTGGATTTGCTGCTGAGAGTGAAAACCTTATTGAAAATGCTAAAGAAAAACTCAAATCCAAGAGCATGTCTATGATAGTTGCTAATGATATTACTGCAGAAGATAGTGGCTTCAATGTTGATACTAACAGGGTTACATTGCTAGATGTTAATGGTAAAGTTGAAGAGTTACCGTTGCTTAGTAAATACGAAGTAGGTCACAGAATACTTGACCGCGTGGCATCATTATTGGTTTAATCTATACTTCTGGGATTACCCTTGATGATTTTGGTACTGTGGTGCCAATGATTACTGAAGGGCCCGTAGCTCAGTGGCAGAGCGGTCGGCTCATAACCGATTGGTCGTAGGTTCGAATCCTGCCGGGCCCACCATATTAGACGCATTATATAAGGAACAAATATCAGTTGATTTGCGTTAGGAGATTGTAGGTTAGAGAACAGTGGCTTTTGAAACCCAAGGAAATATTAGGAACCTGGCTATAGTTGCCCATGTAGATCATGGTAAGACTACATTGATAGATGCCATGCTAAAGCATAGCAAGTCGTCGTACGACAAGCGAAATTTCGATGAGCAAGTAATGGATTCCAATCCGCAGGAGCGAGAGCGAGGTATAACAATTCTCGCAAAGAACACTGCCATTCAATACAATGATGTGACTCTTAATATTATTGATACCCCTGGGCATGTAGATTTCAGTGGAGAAGTTGAGAGAGTAGTCAATATGGCTGACGGATGTCTGTTGCTCGTTGATGCAGTGGATGGGCCCATGCCTCAGACTAGATATGTGCTTAAAGTAGCACTTGATAGAGGCTTAAAACCTTTAGTAGTAATTAATAAGATAGATAGGTCAATTGACCAAATAGATCAGACGATAGAATCAATCAATGATTTGTTCCTAGAATTGGCTACTGATGCCGACCAACTATCGTTCCCAATAATTTTTGCATCTGGCAAGGATGGATATGCAGTAGAGGATCTTTTGGATAACAAATTGGATATGGATCCTTTATTTGAATCAATCATAGAGCATATTCCAGGACCTATGGTAGATATAGACGGGGCCTTCCAACTCTTAGTTACATCATTGGATTATGATAGCCACATTGGTAATATTGCTATTGGACGTGTTGCTAGAGGTGTAATCAAGCGTTCAGACTCGCTAGTGGTTATCGGGCGTGACTCAACCACCAGTCCATTTAAAGTGGACCACCTGTTCCTATTTAAGGATCTTAAGAGGAATGAGGTTGACGAGGTTAGTGCAGGAGATATATGTGCAATTGCTGGTATGAAAACTGTTTCCATAGGGGACACAATATCATCTTCTGACTTACCAGAGGCATTGGGTCGTATTAATATAGATGAACCTACAGTGAAGATGACATTTGGAGTTAACACTTCTCCATTTTCTGGGAAAGATGGTAAGTACGCTACGTCCCGTGTACTCTGGGATCGCTTGGAAAGAGAATTAAGGACAAATGTTAGTCTCAAGATAGAACGAACTGCTAGTGCTGATGAATTCATAGTATCTGGCAGAGGCGAGTTACATTTATCTGTATTTATAGAAGACATGAGGCGCGAAGGTTTGGAATTCCAGGTGTCAAAACCTGAAGCAATAACAAAACTTGTAGACGGTAAAAACCACGAGCCTTACGAAAGATTGACAATAGAGACTCCTCAGGAATATGTAGGTGCTCTTGCTGAAGAACTAGCTTCACGATTAGGACATATGATTGAGATGAGGAGTGATATTACCGGGGTAGTTGTTATGATTTACGAGATACCTACTAGAGGACTTATAGGCTTTAGAAGTTTTGTACTTAGGTCTACTAGGGGATCTGCTGTGGTGAATACTGAGTTCCTTGAATTTAGGCCGATAAATGGCAAGATAAAATCGAGTAGATTTGGTTCTATAGTAGCCTCAGATTCAGGCATGGCTCTTACCTATGGGATAAAGAACGCTCAGGAGAGAGGACATACTTTTGTTGCACCCAATACATCTATATACGAAGGCATGATTGTTGGGGTTCATAATCGAGATGGGGATATGGACATAAATATTTGCAAGGAGCGTAAGAAAACTAACATGAGATCTGCTACTTCGGAGATATTTGAGCGACTTGAACCACCCATACAATTCAGTTTGGAAGAGGCTTTGGATTTCGTTGCAGAAGATGAATTGGCCGAGATAACTCCTAATGCTATAAGACTTAGGAAGCGTATATTAGACTCTGCATATAGGCATAGATATGCAAGGAATCGTGATAGAGGCAAGTAAATAAAGATCTCTATTTGATGCTAATGAATTCCTAGTTTGTTTAGGATTATCATGTTTGTATTTTGCATATCGTTGAATTTATCTGTCCAATTTATGCCTTGACTAGTCATCTGTTGCTTTGTATTCGATTAGTGCTCTTTGTTGAGAATACGCACAATTCTCACATGATGGGTTTATAGGTGGGAGTTTTTCTGTATTAAGAACTTCAACCATTTTATCTATTTCTCTCGGTATCCACTCTATAGACCACTGGTATGGGACTAGGGTTTCCGTGAAAGTTAGTTTGCCATCAAAGGTGTCAGCATGTACATCTGCATTGCAAACATAAAAATACGCCGTGTCTGCTACTCTAAATCCCATTCCAATCATAAGAAACACGTAGAAATCCATCTGAGTTTTATATGTTTCATGGTATACAGATTTCAGATATGAATCAGTGTTGACTGGATTCTTATTAGCCTGAGATTTGTAATCCACTACTATTATTTCTCCCGTTTCCTTGTTGAGCCAAAGATCATCTACTCCTCCATGGAGTATGATGTTAGATTTATCTGGTCTATACTCTAGACCACCCCTTAGGGCATCACGCCATTGGTCTATCAACAAGTGGTTGAACGGTACTACATGAGTGATGTCAAATTTTTCAAACAATCTATGTGGAGATTGTTCTGCTCTCCGTAAATCGAATTCCTTTTTTAACAAGAGATCTGTAGTTGAGTTTAGGGTCCAACCAGGTAGAGATGGAGATATAAGACCTTTAACCCTGTCAAGATAGAAGCATCTCCTGCAGGTTAGGAAATCACTGAATTTTGATCTACTTATCTTAAAAGGTTCTGATTGGTTTGGAGTGTATCTTGAGGATTCTCTCCGCAGCCCATTAGCCTCGACTTTTTCACCTCGACTATTTCTTTTGAGACTTATCATAATTATTTGCCTATTCCCATATGCCGTCAAACAGGCCTTTGTATCTGGGTGGAGGGTTTGTTTTCGGAGCGACCTGGAAGAAATGTTCCTGAGAGAAAAAATCCTTCAATAGATTTTCCGGGAGGTTGCTGAACACACCTTCTCCCTGATGTTGTGTCCTATGAGCGGCTATAGATTGCCGTTTAGTTTCGTATAGTATGCCGACATCCATGTATACCGTTACATCTTCATCAGGTATGCCAACGTCTTCAGGGTGTATTTCATCTTCCTCGGATTCATCTTCCTGGTTTTGCTGATATGGATATCTGGATTCGTTTTCGTCATCCTCTGGAATGGCTTTCACGAGTTCCTCAATACGACTTGTCGGTATGGCAACAGTGAATAGCCGCTGAGGGCTGAAAGTGGTTACAGATCCCTTCAATTGTTCAGCAAACATGTCAGGATTTCCTGAACAGTTGAAAGCCTCTAGTGCATATTTGTGCGAGGAGACATGATCTGGATGGGCATATGGCCCGGTCTCATAATAGGATATTATTACATCTGGACGCAGCTGCCTGATTAAACCAACTAACTTTCCAATTACATCTGAAGACTTTGCCATATTTAGAGATAGAGGATCGTTGTTATCTGATGATCCTATCATTCCTGAGTCTCTATAGCCTAAGAATAGAGGTTGATGTATACCCATTATTCTACAAGCGTCTCTTAATTCTTCTTCTCTAACTGCCCCAAGGACATCTCTATAAGCGAGTGAAGGATGGCTGATCTTTCCGGCTTCACCTCTAGTTGCACATATAATGTATACATCTACTCCTAGTGATGCATAATAAGCGAGCGTCCCAGATGCGCTATAGGATTCATCGTCAGGATGAGCAAATATCGCTACTAGGGTCCGCTTTTCTGGCATAAGTATATCTCCTAGGATTATAGTATTATGAATCGTTTTGTTTGTATATTATTTATAACTTAAGAGATCGGACATTCATTATACCTAAAAGTAATCACTATTGAACAATCTTTTCATTTAGCGAATCAATTTATTATCTGCTGCTTTTGACTTATCAACAACTCGCAAAAAATCTTCGTGATTTGATATAGACGACACTTTGTTAATAAATTCAGTTAGAGAACTACTTGCATGCCTTATCGTCATTAATTGTGAGTATATCGGACTTATAGATGATGGTGAATCTGCGTAAGTGCCGTGAAAGGCAAAATATGCCTGGTTTAGTACCCTAAGATAATATCCATTAGAAATAAAATACTGTCGTCTATCTTCCATATATTCTTCTGCTTTTTCTATATGGCCGTCAGATAATAGGTTCTCTGCTTCCAATCTTGTTATCTGCATTTCTTTTCTAAAGTCGAACGGCTCATTTTTTGGTGCAGAGCTTATATTTTGATATTCGTTTGGGATATCTTTCCATCCATCTGACTGCATGGTTGCATATACTGCATCAGATATCTCTTTCCCAAAGATGTTAGCAGTAGTTTCATTTATACTTCTCATGGTATTAGTGGACCAGTAACTTTGTCCTAGTGGCTTAAAGAAAAGGTAATGATGTAACCATTCATGGGCTGCAGTATCGATGATATTATACACGGATGACCTATGACTTATTGTACTTGGATACGTTGCTAAACCTCCCGTATTCGCTATATAAGGAGACAGTTTGTAAGTGCCCTTTATGGCGTTTTCTATAAATATAATGTCATTTTCTTTAATATCATCTCTAATTAGTATAGCTTCGGTCATGTCTATACGGTTTCTAGCTGATATTACTAATACTTTAGGAGAGTAGGTTAATCTAAAATCTACGGGTGGAAAATGTAATCCCATGGGTCCACTGTAGCCTATTTCGTGGTTTTGAATTTCAGCAGATATCTTAGATTCTAGGAATTCTTCTACTTTGTCCCGTATGGATATTATTGAAACTCGAGTTGATTCAATATCTTGTATCAATGTAGCTGCAGTCTTGTTATAGTTATTCTTTCTGTTATCGTCGGATTCTAGATTCTCTAGCTGAGATTCTAGATAGAAGAGTCTATTTGTTAAAGACAAATATTCTATTATTGTTGAGTAATTTTGGTCGAGTGTAGGAGAGTTGGAATATCCTGAAGTTCTAATTTTATGTATCCATTTGGCTGAGAAATTCTCCATTTCCCATCCTAGTATTGAATATAATTCTGACTTTGCTAGTTCACCAGATGGACTTAAGTTAAGGGAGCCACGGCTTACGAGCAAGGTCATTATGATTGCCAGAGCTGTGATCCATAAGCCAATTGCTCGAATTCTGTTCATGTCTCAGGCGGTTACCAAAGATTTTTGATACGAGGTTGAAACTCTAATGCAACTTCGAGTTGCTGAGCGTTTCTTTCACTGTTGTATTTGTTTATGCAGTGACAGTGGAGATGTTCTCTTTTGCCACACTCACCAGCTTGCCAAATCCGTCAGGATCTCGTACTGCCATGTCAGCCATAATCTTGCGGTCTATACTTACCTGGCTTTGGTTTAAACCATGTATTAGTTGGTTGTATGACATCCCATTCAATCTCGCAGCGGCGTTGATACGCGTTATCCAGAGTCTTCGCATATCGCCTTTTCTCTCTCTCCTATGTCTATAGGCATAGTGAAGGGCTTTGAGCATGGACTCCCTAGCCTGTTTTATCAGGTTGTGTCTTCCACGTCTATGACCTTTGGTTATCTGAAATACTTTCTTATGTCTGTGTCCGGCTGTGACACTTCTTTTTACTCTAGGCACGTTAATCTCCGAATCTTATATATATGGTAATGCTTGTCTTATTCTGCGTTGATCTGATGGACTTGTTTCTAGTTTGGTATGGTACTGTCTGTGTACCCTCATAGGCTTTTTCCGACGCAGGTGACTTCGGTGAGCCTTCATGCGAAGGACCTTACCAGACCCCGTTACGTGGAATCTTGCCTTTGCACCCTTATGTGTTTTTAGTTTAGGCATTTGACACCTCTTCTTTTGCCTCTTTATCAGATTTACTCTTTTGTCCTGCTGGTACTATGGTAACGCTCATCCTACGCCCTTCCATAGATGGTGCCTTTTCAAGTTTAGCTTCGTCTTTGAAAGACTCAGCCATTTTTCTCAATAGGTCTACACCAAGTTCTTGGTGAGTTATCTCTCTGCCTCGGAACATTACGGTAAGCTTAACTTTTGATCCCTCAGATAGAAGCTTTCTTACTTGTCGTTTTTTGGCCTCTATGTCGTGATCGCCAATACTGGGCCTGAAACGCACCTCGCGTAACAGAGTTACTTTTTGAGTTTTTCGGGCTTCTCGTTCCTTCTTCGTCTGTAAGTATTTGAATTTTCCGTAATCCAGGAACCTACAAACCGGTGGGTCGGCAGCAGGGGCAACCTCAACCAAGTCAAATCCTCTCTCTTGAGCTAAGGTCAGAGCGTCGTCAGTAGACATGTCTCCCAATTGCTCGCCTTCCTCATCTATAACAAGGACTCGTGGCACCTTGATTCTCTGGTTAGTACGATAATCCCTAGGTATACGCCCCTCCCCAACAAAAACAATTATTAATTTCCGTGAATGAACGCGAATATAGCATACATACGAGACCTAGTCAAACGTGAATTGATAGTAATTACTACTGTTGTTAGAATATTACTTATTTGTGTGAATTAGGCGAGAATCTTCTTTGAAACAAACATTATGGTCAGGTTTGCTGACAACGTATTCAAAATGTAATTCTTTTGCGATATTTATCGTCTTAGTGATAGCGACTTGTCTGAGATTCTATGGGATTGATTGGGATCATGGTCATCTTTTCCACCCAGACGAAAGAGCAATATTGTTTCATGTGAATGATATGTCATGGCCTGATCTGAATAACCTAGGTGTTCTCTTAAACCCAGAGACGAGTCCCATGAATCCCAAATGGTTTCCATATGGAAGTTTGCCAATGTACTTGGTAAAACTGCTAGGCGACTTATTGGGATATTTCATCACGATAGATTTCTATGATCTTAGGTTTATAGGTAGGTCTATATCTGCGCTTGCGGATCTGGGTACGATCTCTTTTGTATTTCTATTGGCCAGGCGTCTCTATAGTAGGAACATTGCCTTGTTGGCATCTATGTTTGTGGCTCTATCTGTAATACATATACAACTGAGTCATTTTTATGCTGTAGATACCTATCTTACTTTTTTCGTATTGGGCGCTTTGTATTTTATGTCTCGTATAATGCAATATGGAAGGACTCAAGACTCAATAATCGCAGGTTGTTTCGTAGGTTTGGCGTTCGCGTCTAAGATTAGCGTGCTACTTATATATATTCCTCTATTTTTTTCATTTGGAATATTTTTTTGGGAAACATACAGAACTAATCCGGAAGAACATAGAAGTTTAATATTTGATTTAATTCGCAATGTCTTAGTGGCCGTTCTTGCATCTCTAGCGATATTTTTTATAACTACACCATATGCATTTATAGACTGGAGCCGTCCTCAGGCTTGTGATGTTCCCTTCAGTTATTTGCAATTCTTAGGTAAGAATTACTTCTTGTGTGATGTTGGAGCTCAGTACAATATGGCCAAGGGGACCTCAGGTTTACCTTTCACTCAACAGTATATTGGGACGATTCCATATTGGTATCAAATAAAACAATTATCGCTGTTTGGCCTAGGACTGCCTCTAGGGATTGTAACTTGGCTATCTTTGGCCTTTAGTTTGTTCATATCCGCCAAGTATAGAAACAGAGGAGATTTGCTTATCCTATCTTGGCTGCTGCCTTATTTTATCTTGACTGGTAATATGCAGGTGAAATTCTTACGGTATCTTTTGCCAATGTCACCGCTTTTGATGATTATATGCGCAAGGGTACTCTTTTGGTTAAGGGATTACTTACTTGCTAGAGATGTAAGGCTCCATCGGATCAGTACGATTTTAATCGTATTCTTATTATTATCCACAGCATTTTATGCAGTCGCTTATTCTGGTATATACAGGTCTACACATAGTGCCGTATCGGCTTCGAATTGGATACAGGAGAATGTGCGGATAGGATCAGTGATTTTAAAAGAACACTGGGAGGAGCAAATACCTGGACTCGAAAGGTACAAGATCGGCTGTGGTAACCGATGGGATTTAATAAGTTGTATGAGAATGTATGACGATGATAGCGTTATGTATTCTGATGGAAAAGACAAGATTACCAGAGTGTCTGAACAGTTGGCGGGAGCTGATTACCTAGTTTTCTTTAGCAATCGTCTTTACGGGACTGTTCCCAGAGTATTGGATAAATATCCATTGAGCGCGAATTATTATAGGAGACTTTTCGATGGTAGTCTTGGTTATAAACTAGAACATTGGGAAGTAGACCAGCCATCGCTAC